>Ga0209694_1000060_pt1 | contig 200754 bp, 174 predicted proteins | sample GluameincwithD2O_FD_187499 | JGI IMG/M metagenome (GOLD analysis project Ga0209694, IMG submission 187499) | Mouse cecum microbial communities from Vienna, Austria - Glucosamine amended microcosms incubated with D2O (SPAdes) (version 2) | ecosystem: Host-associated > Mammals > Digestive system...
CCTCCTATTCTTGAGATTGGCTTGCGACACCTTTCTCATCTTAACATAGGAGGCTTTTTTATACCCTCTTCTTCGCTTCTGCTTACTCTATTCTCCCCAGCATAGCTGGGGGATTAGCGTTTTCATTTATTAACAGATTTCCTTGTGCTTTTCGACTTTATGACTAAGTTATATCACATTTCAACTCACCAGTTAACTAAATTTTATGTAAATACACGATAATTTTACTAAATATATTTTAGTATTTACACCATCAAATATATGTTCGCTTTTCGCAAGTCGTTTTATAAATGCAAAAAAGCCGAATCTTTTCATGACTCGACTCTTTTTCTTATTTGTTTTTAATATTTTTATAATAGTTTTTTAACGCTCTCATTTTCCACAAGCTGCGGTTCAATCTTGTATTTTATATTATAGCGCCTCGTCTTTTCAATCTTCTCCACCAATGCCTTGACTGCCATCTCTCCCATCTCCTCCCCCGGAAGCTGGACTGTCGTCACTTTCGGCTCAATAAACGAGCAAATCGGGCGATTGTCAAACCCCACAAAGGACACCTCCTCCGGCACCCGGACACCGCGCCTTTTAAACGCCTGCACCGCCCGGCACGCCAGGAGATCGTTGTCCGCCAAAAATGCCGTCGGAAGACCGTCATTCTCGTCTAAATACCGCTCCACATCCTTTTCTGTCTGCGCCTCCAGGTATCCCACTTTCATCACATACCTCTCGTCAAAGACAAGCCCCCGCTGTCTCAGACATTCCTTAAACGCCTGATATCTCTCATCAAAACAGATGATCGGAAATCTGCTTTTGATATACCCAAACTCGCGATGCCCCATCCTGTACAGATATTCAAACCCCTGATAGATTCCAAGAAAATTATCCACGGTAACCGCGTCCACATCCAGCGTCGGCAGCGGATTATCAAGAAATACACACGGCGCGCTGAGCCTGGAAAAGAAATCCATATCTTCCGGGTACATCTCCACTGCATAGATAATATAGCCGACGTACCTAAAATCTTCCATCGCCAGGTATCTCTCATTAAGCGGCATATTTTTATCCAGATACATCATCGTCATCTTATAATTATTTGCTTCAATCTCCCGGATAATGCTCTCGGACAGATAGTTAAAGAACGGATACTCTTCGATCACCTCTCCGCCGCATTTATAGATCACAAAGCCAATATCTCCTTTCGCCACATTATTATCCTTCAGAAGATATTCGCACCCTAACTCCACCACTTTCCGAATGATCTCCTGGCGCTTCTCCTCGCCTACTCCCGGCTTGTTATTGAGCACCAGTGACACTGCCGCCGGCGACACTCCTAATTCCCGCGCAATATCTTTTGCTTTATACCTCATCTCTTTTTCCTTCCCTGCTCATATCCCGGCGCACTGACACAGCCAGTTCACTAGGCATTTTTCTCGGGCAATTTATTCACCCGCAGATTATCTGACACTTCCTTAAGCCTTTCAAACGAATCAATCTCCGCCCTTTGAAGCACCCCCATATAGATCGCATCCAACATAGCCTGTTCCGCAACCCTTCTGGCAATCACTTCCTTGTCCACCGTCGTATCCGTCGTCACATTATACAGCACAATATCGGAGTATTTGGTAAGCTCTGATTTCCCGGCCTTCGTGATGCAGATTGTGACCGCTCCGCGCTCTTTCGCGATCCGCATCGCCTCTACCACCTGCTTTGTCCGCCCGCTATGAGAGATTGCTATAGCTACGTCTCCCTTTTTCATATTGCACGCATTCACGATCTGCACATCCGCGTCACTGTCTGCAAAGCAGTCATAGCCGATCCTCTTTAACCGCAAACTTGCATAGCTGCAAGGAAACATGGCGTCTCCAATAGCAAAAAAACAGACCTTTCCGGCACCCGCAACCGCATCACATGCCTTTTCATACTCTTCGATCGCCGCCACCTCCAGCGTCTTTTTAAGGTTCAGTATATTGAGTTCAAACACACTCTCTACGACCTCCCCCATGCTGCGCCCCGGCGTAATCTCTCCCGTCTCATCCCTCGCCGGAGGGCTTAAGAGCTGGGCCGCCAAAAGCCGCTTAAATTCCGCATAGCCAGCCACCCCTATGGTCCTGCACAAGCGAACCACCGTCGCCTCCCCGCAACCGCACCGCTTTGCCAGCCTTTGCAGCGACATATGCGTGATCTCATGGGGAGCTTTCAGCACAAACTCAGCGACCCTTTTTTCCGCCGGCGTAAGACTCGGCAGCAAGAAACGGGTGGTGGCAAGAATATTTCTTACATTTTCTACTTTCTGCATCTTATCGCTTTCACACCTTTTATCAACTTTTCATTTATCTATTACCATATTATCCTATTTTTCACTCCAATTTCAATCTATTATTTTTGGAGTAATATATGCTGTTTTTCATAAATTTTGTGTCTAATATACAACATTTTTTCTTTTATATCCAAATATTTTTGTGCAATATTGCATATTAATAATCCATTTTCTTGTAACTATAATTGGAGTATGAACTAAATTCTACAAAATATTCTTTAGAAAGGAATTTGCATTTTATGAAAAAATCATTCCGTTCCACACTCATCAACGCAATAACCAAAAGCGCCGAAGAATACCCCGAGATGGTTGTATTAAATGCGGACTCGGCAAGAGCGCTGAAATTAACAGAGTTTTCCGACACATACCCCGACCGCATGATCGGCGTAGGCATCAGCGAGGCAGACATGCTCGGCACTGCCGCCGGCATGGCTGCCGCCGGTCTCCTCCCGGTTGTCGTCGGTTTCTCCATGTTTGTATCCGAGAAACCCTTTGAGCAGATCCGGCAGGCCATCGCCTACCCGAACCTCAATGTTAAGATCGTCGCTACTCACAGCGGACTTTGTGTAGGGCAGGATGGCGCCACGCATCAGGCATTGGAAGACATCGCTGTCATCCGTTCCCTCCCGAATTTCAAAGTATATGCCGCTGCCGATGTCACAGAGACCGAAGCCGCCCTCCGGGCGATGCTTAAACATGACGGCCCTGCGTATCTTCGCCTGGGACGCGATTTGGCTGAAGACATCTTTGAGGGCAATAAAAGCTTCCTTCCGGGAGGCGCCGATGTGCTGAGAGACGGGGAAGATGTCACCATCGCGGCCTGCGGGCTTATGGTAGAGCAGGCATTGATCGCGGCCGCAAGTTTAAAATCCCAAGGCATCAGTGCTGCCGTCTTAAACACATATTCCATCAAGCCCCTTCCTGAGGAATTACTTTTAGAAAAAGCCAGAAAGACCGGAGCCTTCGTCACTGCAGAGGATCACTCCACGATCGGCGGACTCGGAAGCGCTGTATGCGAATATCTTTCGCAAACCTGCCCTGTGCCGGTTCTCCGGGTCGGTGTTCCCGATCATTTCGGTGAATCCGGCACGCAAGATGAACTGTACCGGAAATACGGGCTTACTGCAGACGATATCATCGAAGCAGCCAAAAAAGCAATCCATATGAAATCCATAAATACGAAAGGATAGGTGACTCCATATGTCCAGAAACATTGAAGAACTAAAGATACAGGCAAACACGATCCGAAAAGACATCTTAAAGATGATCTTCAACATACAGTCCGGCCATCTCGGCGGTTCCTTTTCCATGGTGGAAATGTTGACTGCGCTGTACTTTGACGAGATGCATTATGACCCCAAAAATCCTTCCTTAAAAGATCGCGACCGCTTCATCCTCTCGAAAGGCCACACCGCTCCCGCCCTCTATGCCACACTTGCAAATGCCGGATATTTCCCGAAAGAGAAGCTGATGACCTCCTTCCGGCGGATTGATTCCATGCTGCAGGGCCATCCTGACATGAAAAAGACGCCCGGTGTCGAGATGACAAGCGGCTCCCTTGGAATCGGGCTGTCTGCCGCAAACGGCATGGCCTTAGGAAACCGTCTGCAAGGCATTGATGCAAGAATCTACTGCATGATGGGCGACGGCGAGATCAACGAAGGACAGATCTGGGAAGCCGCAGCCACCGCTTCTCATTACCGCCTGGACAATCTTGTGGCAATCACGGATGTAAACGGCCTGCAGAATGACGCCGAGACAAAAAAGGTCAAGGATATGCTGGATATCGCCGAAAAATGGCGTGCTTTTGGTTTTCACACGATAGAGATCGACGGACATGATTTTCAAGATATCTTCGCTTCTCTCGACGAGGCCAGAATGCACAAAGGACAACCAACTGCCATCATTTCCCACACTGTCAAAGGCAAGGGTGTATCCTTTATGGAGAATGTAGTTGCCTTCCACGGCAAAACTCCCACAAAGGAAGAATACGAGAATGGTATGCAAGAACTTAGAAATGTAATGTAGGAGGTCTGACATATGAGTACACCTATCTTTATCGGCTGTGATATCGGAACCTCCGGCACGAAAGCTGTAGCAACAAATTTACAGGGGGATATCCTCGCCCAGTCCGCGGTCACTTACGATATCTTAAAGCCACAGAACAACTGGGCGGAGCAGGACCCGGAAGTATGGCTTGACGCCGCCGTCTGTACGCTCCGCCAGGTTATCGCCAAACTTCCGGACGGCAAAAGCATCTCTTCCATATGCATCAGTGCCCTGTATGGAGGCACAGGAGTTATGTGCGATGAACAGATGGAATCCATACGTCCTGTAATTATCTGGATGGACCGCCGTGCCGAGGAAGAAAGCCGCGAGATTCGAGATTCACTTGGCAAAGACCGGCTCCTTGAAGTGACTGGTAACGGCATCGATTCCTATTTCGGCTACACGAAACTTTTGTGGGTAAAGAAACATGAACCGGAAAATTGGGCGAAGATCCGCTGTATTCTTCCGGTACACAGCTACATCATTTACAAAATGACCGGAATCCTCTGCACCGACCATTGCTCCGCCGGGAATGTCGGCAGTATCTATGATTACCGCAGTCACTCCTGGTCAGAGGACATGTGTGAAAAGATGGGAATTCCCTACGAGGCTCTCCCCCATGATCTACACAATCCAAGTGATATCATCGGCACTCTGAATGAGGAGTACCAAAAAAAGCTGGGACTTAAGTCCCCCATACCTCTATGCACAGGTACGGTTGACTGTATCGCTTCCATGCTAAGCGCTTCCATCGTCCGGCCCGGAGACAATGCCGCGGTTCTGGGAACTTCCCTGAATTGGGGATACATCCACAGCAAGAAGCCCAATGACCCGAACCTTGTCTCCATGCCTTACTGCATAGATCCGGCACACTTAAGCTACACCTACGGAGGCGCCTCCACAGCCGGAGCTCTTCCCCGATGGTTCGCGCTGAATTTCTGCGGCGGTGATTCCGGCGATATATATAATCGTCTGGAACAAATGATTCATGAGCAGAACATCGGACCCGGAAGCGACGGACTTATCGCTCTCCCTTATTTCATGGGCGAGCGCACGCCCATTTGGGACGAAAAAGCCGCGGGTGTCCTCTTCGGACTGACCCTGGCACACACCAAAGCGCATATTTACCGCGCGGTTTTGGAAGCCGTAGCTTACTCCCTGCTCCACATTATGGAATCCATGACCGATTCCGACATGGCGCTTGAAAAGATCATCCTCGTAGGCGGCGGCGCACGCTCTGCTGTCTGGAAGCAGATATTCGCGGATGTCACAGGTCTCCCAATCCTTACTCCGACAACAGAAATCGAAGCTCCTTTAGGGGATGCATTCCTGGCGGCTGTCGGAACTGGGTACATCACGGACTTTAGCAGCATCCATTCATGGGTCACCATGAATCCGCCCATTATGCCCGACAGGGAAACCCACGAACTGTATAAGAAATATTTTGCGATATATAAGAAATTGTACCCCTCATTGAAAGATATGATGGCAGAGCGGGCCAAGCTGCAATAATGTAACCGTAATTATAATTTTTTTAAAAAAAGGAGAGATAAAATTATGAAAGTTGATTTCAGCAAAGTTGTGGAACTAAGCCACCGTATGATTCCGAGGGAAGAGCCCTTCAACCTGCAGACATGGGTGTATGATGTAGACATCTTAGGGGAACGCGGAGAACCTCACAGCCCCGGGACATGGTATGTATCCGGTGACGTGAACTTTTCCACCCACTGCGGCACCCACGTAGAGTTCCCCCTCCATCACGTAGAAGGCGGTATGAACGCCGCTACTTTCCCGCTCACAAGCCTGATCGGGGAAGCTGTCGTCTTAGACTTTACAGACAAAAAGGCCGGAGACTGCATGTCTCTCGAAGAGTTCAAAGCCTATGATGACAAGATCAAAGAAGGAGACATCGTATTCCTTCATACCGGTCTTGACGCGAAATGGCGTACCGAGGACTGGGAGCCGTATCCGTATGTAGCATGTGAGGCCATGGAGTGGCTGATCAAGGAAAAGAAAATTGTTGCCATCGGCACCGACGCGACTTCCTTAGAGAATTTCAACATTCCGGATCAGCCAAACCACAATCTGGCTTTCAAAAACAATCTTGCGATGGTAGAGTCACTGACAAATCTTGACAAGATTGAAAACGGAAGGGCACTGGTATTTATGCTGCCGCTCAAGATTGTCGGGATCGAGGCCTGCCCGTGCAGGATCATCGCGATCAATGAAGGCGGAATCATCGGATAACACTCAGGCAGGGGGCAGGCTTATAAGCCTTTCCCCCTGTCTGTTTTTATATCCTACTCTTTCAAAAGCTTCGGGAAATCCACATAGCATTTATTTTTGTCGCAATTACCGGAAATGCCGGAAATCTTTCCTTCCATCGTGTATTGCCACATATCCATCCCGGATATCGTGGGCTTTTTGCCATAACGGGCAACCCATTTAGAATAACGGTTCAGGTCCACGAGATAATTCTTCCACCAACTCTGATTCGCATATACGCCGCACCGATACCCTTTCTTTTCCACAAGCCTTCCGAATTCTTTAGCAGCCATCTTTGCGTATTTTTCACATCCCGGCTGCTCTAAGTCGATATACAGCGGAAACTGTATATTGTGCCCTTTTGCTTTTTTCAGTATGATGTCTGCTTCTTTTCTTACTTTCTTTTTATCTTTTGCCCTGGAATAGATATAAAGTCCGTAAGGAATCTTATATTTTTCACACTGTGCAATATTTCTGTTGCATTGCTTATCCGGCGTGCCTGTACTGTCTGAAACACGTATGATCGCTCCGCCGATACCGCTTCTTTTCACTTTCCTCCAGTCAATCTTCCCTTGATGGTGAGATACATCTACTACAATAAATTGGGGTTTTGCCATATTCTTTGTATCACTTTCATAAAATCCTTATCAGTATAAGAATACTCATCCAGGGTCAAAAATGTTCTTTTCATGGTCAATACACTCGTGCAATGTCTGCATTAGATTCGTGAAAAGGATAAGGGCAGCTCCAGCCCATGCTTTTCCAACAGCTCCCGGTCGGTCAAAATCTCTTTTGTTCCCCCGTCCGCCGCAATCCGCCCGCCTGACAGAAGGATCACTCTCTCACACGTATCGTACACAAAATCCAGGTCATGGCTCGCGATAAGCTTCGCCCCCGGCAGTTCATTTAAGATACGGATCAGATTCCGCCGGTTTTTCGGGTCAAGCGCCACGGACGGCTCATCAAGGAGCATAAGCTTTGCTCCCACAGCAAGCACGGTGGCGATAGCCGCCAGCTTCTTCTCTCCACCAGATAATCTGTAGATCTGCCGGTCCTTTTTATCCTCCATATGCACCTTTTTAAGCGCCAAAAGCGCTGCAGCCCTCACCTCTTCCTCACTCTTCCCATAATTTCTCGGAGCAAATGCTACGTCATCATACACCGTTGACATAAAGAGCTGGCTGTCCGAATCCTGGAACACATAGCCGATCTCTGCCCGGATATCCTTTAGATTCTCTTTTTTAAGCTCGAGTCCTGCAACCTGGATCTCGCCGTCTTTAAGCTCCAAAAGCCCGGTGAGAAGCTTTAGAAATGTAGACTTTCCCGCGCCGTTCTCCCCGATAAGCCCTACGCTCTCGCTGCCGGATATCCGGATATTGATATCGTCCAGGACATTTTTCTTATACATATCCCGCGGATTGCCGTAGGAAAATGAAAGATTTTCAATCTCCAATATGTTCATGACCATGTCTCCCTGCTATTTTCACTAAAAATGTATGATTCGGATAAGCAAAAGCGCCGTGCTCCAACCGGCCGCGTACAGATAGTCCCCGCGCTCCGCTGACCGTTTGCACCGCAGATAGAACTCGCCGTTATAGCCCCGCATCATCATGCTGTCGTAGACTGTCTGCGCCCTGTCCATACTCCGCAGAAGAAGCTGTCCTGCAAATGTCCCCCATACCTTTTGGTTAAGTCCCTTCTGCCCCGGCGCGCGCAGCGCATAGGCATCCGTCATCCGTTCAACCTCCTTGAGGAAAACGATGATGTAGCGGTACACCAGCAGCAAAACCGTCACAAATATCTTCGGCACGCGAAGCGCACGCAGCGCATAGCAGATATCCTCCACCGATGTTGTCACGATCAAAAGATACGAGGCCGACACTGCAAATACTCCTTTTACCGCCAGCGTCGCCGCAGATACCATCCCGCCCGTGACGGCAAAGCTCCCCAGTATAAGCACTGCTTCCCTGTCAAAAAACGGATTTGCTATCCCCATCAGGCAGACCAGCCCCAGCACGATCTTCATCCGCTTTAACAACAACTTCACAGATATGTCCCCCAGCACAAATGTAATGATCAGATATATCCCCATCACAAGCAGGCCGGACAGGTCGTATTTTCCATAAGAAACGACAAGCACAAGAAAAAAAAGGGTCACAAGAAGCTTTGGCAGGGGATGAATCCCCTGCAGCCACCCGCGCTTTCCCGCCTCCATATCCAGTTTATGAAGCTCTGAGATCGCATCGCTTATCCTGCTCATTGCTCTTTGGCCTGCCTTGCTTTCTTAACCAGCATACAGATGAAAAAGCACGCCACAAGCACAATCACACCGCCGACAATCCCGGAAAAGGAAGTTCCCGCCGCACTGTCCGAAGCCTTGAATGCGTAATCCGGCAAAATCGCCGTTATTCCCTGAAGCTTTTCCGCAATCCGGTACACATTTCCACTTGCCGCAAGCTCCGCCGTCCCTGCCACCTTTTCCATGGACCACTCAAGCCCGTCCGGATTGCCGGAGGCGAATAACGACACCACTCCCCCGATGATAAGGGCCATCACTGCCAACGCCGTCACCGCGCCTTTCCGGCTCATGCGTCCCGCTGACTTTCCGGCCTCTTTCGTGTAGCCATATAAGATCTCCGGACGCGCTTCATAGATAAACACCAGTACTGCCGCAGTGATCAACCCTTCCACAAGCCCGATCGCCAGGTGGATCGGCTGCATCATTCCTAAAAATACAGTAAAAGGCAGCTCTGTAATCCCGGAGAGCAATGTCTGTAGGGTAACGGAAAATGCTCCAAGCTGCAGCCCTGCAATGCAGCCGATGATGGACGCCGCCGTTATCCTTCCCTTCGTCATCTTCTTTCCCGTCACTGTCCGCCAGATAAGAAATCCGCCGACAAAGCAGCCGTAAAAAGCCATGTTCCACACATTGCACCCAAGGGCAAGCAAGCCGCCGTCTGCGAACAGCAGGCATTGGATCGCCAGAATCGCTATCATCGTCAAAAATCCGCCGCAAGGCCCCAGGATGGCGCTGAGAAGCATCCCGCCGCATAAGTGCCCAGACGATCCTGTCCCCGGAATGGTAAAGTTGATCATCTGAGTTGCAAATACGAATGCTCCCATCACTCCCATGGCCGGCACTTTCCGGTCCAGATCCTCTAATTTTATCTCCTTCACTGAGTACGCAGCCGCTGCTGTAGATACTGCATACATTGTTCCTGCTACTGCTGGTGATACCAGCGCATCTGCCATATGCATCGTTTTTCCTCCTTGATTTTTCTCTGATTTATGTCCGCAATTGCTCTCTCTAACCTCGCACTTGCGATCGCCTTATCCGGCTTCATGCACCGCCAAACGGTTGATCTGCGCCGCCATATATCCGGCGCCGTATCCGTTATCAATATTTACCACTGCTATCCCGTTGGCACAGGAATTGATCATTGTCAGCAGTGCGGACAGCCCGTTCATGCTGGCTCCGTAGCCCACCGATGTAGGGACTGCGATCACCGGTTTATCCACAAGCCCTCCGATCACACTGGCAAGAGCGCCTTCCATCCCCGCTGCCGCCACCACACAGTTTCCGCTCTGTATAGTCTCCACTTTCGAGAGCAGCCGGTGAATCCCGCTCACTCCCACATCAAAGATACGCTCCACATAGTTTCCAAAGAACTCCGCCGTCTGCGCCGCCTCCTCGGCCACCGGGATATCTGCAGTTCCGGCCGTGCAGACCACGATTTTCCCCATTCTTTTTTTATCCCTTTTCTCTATCTTCAGAATCCTTGAGAGCGGGTCATACTCTGCCTCCCCGAACCTTTTCTGTATCAATGCCGCCTGCTCTTTTGAGGCCCGCGTGCCAAGCACCTCCCCCTCCATACTGTAGATTCTCTCATAAATCTCGAGAAGATGTTCATCTGCCTTCCCACTGCAAAAGACTACCTCCGCAAACCCGGAGCGAAGCTTTCTGTGGGTGTCAAGTCTGGCAAAGGAAAGCTCCTCGATCGGCTGCCGCCTGAAAAAGCTTTCCGCATCATCGACAGACATCCGGCCTGATTTTACCTGTTCTAAGATTTCTCTCGCGTCCATTATTCCTTAATATTCCCTCCTATGATATATCCAGATTTTCAGATTTTAGCGCAAAGAAGGCATACAGACTTCCTTCCTGGAATCTGTACACCTTCTGGCATACCTTTTTCAATATACTCTATTACTAATTCTATCAAAGGTGTAAACGATGATGCTCCCCGGCACTTCTGTACCTCTCTGAGACGTCTTCTGCCGCCCTGGTTTAGTATCATTAGAATACATATCCTTTCACATATTCTCTGAGCTTATCGATCACCGCTTCGATCATATAACCCATAGATGTGTTTTTCACTCCGACGATCACATTGCCGCACTGGTTCATAGGAATTAAGAGTTTTTTCGCTCTGCTCTGCCCGACTGCCGCCGCCATAGCCGGAGTAATCTCGCCGTGCATGGAATCGGCAATAACAATCCCCACCGGACCGATGATCACATCAGACCGCCGGCATCCCACAAGCACCGCATTCTCCCCGGTAGCCGCAAAGTCCGCTCCTGCTTTTAACATATTCGATGATGCAAGCGAGTTCGTACCCACCGCCCCCACTTCCGCCTGGGGGAATTCCTTTTTTACGGACGTGACAAGCTGCCTGCCCATACCGCCGCCCTGTGCGTCTATAATTAATATCTTCATGAAAAATCCTCATTTCCAATCTCCGTTTCAACTATCATATCACAACCGCCGGAAATTTAACAGTTAAATTTTACGCAAAGATTATCATGCAAAGGTTATCACTGTCCCGGTCTTTCCCTCCAGTGCATCTATGGCTTTGTCAAGGCTTGTGATGATCGCCTTCTTATCGGGATATGTACGGGCGAATTTCATAGCTGCTTCTACCTTCGGCAACATGCTTCCCGCCGCGAACTGTCCTTCCTCAATATATTGAACAGCTTCCTTAAGGCTCATGTGATCAAGATCCTGCTGGTTTTCTTTCCCCCAGTTGACTGCCACCTTCTCTACTTCTGTCAGGATCATCAGTACATCCGCATCCACCTGCTCCGCCAAAAGTTCCGCAGCAAAATCCTTGTCGATCACTGCCGCAACGCCTTCCAGCGTTCCGTCCATCCGCTCGATCACCGGGATTCCGCCTCCTCCGCAGGAGATGACGATAGAGGAATCCCACAGCTTCTTGATGGCCTCAATCTCGACGATCCTTCTGGGAATCGGGGAAGCTACCACTCTGCGCCAGCCTCTTCCGGCATCTTCTTTCATGGTATATCCTTTTTTCTCTGTAAGCTTCTTCGCCTCTTCTTCACTGTAAAACGGACCGATGGGCTTTGTCGGATTGGCAAAGCCGGGATCATTTTCATCCACTACCATCTGCGTCGCTACAGTGAGAACCGGACAGTTTTTATTGCGCAGGCTCAGTGCATATTTTAACGCCTGCTGGATATGATAACCGATATAGCCCTGACTCATAGCTCCGCACACATCAAAAGGCATTGCAGGAGTTACTTCCTTCGCCGATTCTGAGGCAAGAAGGATCCGGCCGACTTGCGGGCCGTTGCCATGCACAATAGCAACCTCATAGCCCTGGCTGCTGATGTCAGCAATTCTTTCACACGTTCTTTTTACTACTTCTAACTGCCCTGCCGCTGTCGGCGCGCTCTTCTTTGACTGCAGCGCATTTCCCCCAAGGGCAATTACAATCTTTTCCATAACTGTCACCTCTCCTTTTTATTTTTCTGTTGTATCCTGCTCTAAAAAACTTTATAATTAAATCAGTAATTAACCGGAGGTTCCACGAATGACAAAACTAGTACCAATCCAAAGCATCTATTGTTCTAAGGAGGACGAGACAAGGCTATGCAGCTTCGACATCGAAGTTATCTCTGCCCCGACCACGCCTCTGATCCATCCGATGTCCAGATTGTGGCTAATTAATGAAGGCGAAGGCACTCTCCTTTTAAACGGCAAAAAATACCCGCTTGTAAAAGGAACCCTCGTCTCCGTACTGCCATGGCAGATTACCGATATTGTTGAAGTGAAATCTCCGCTTCAATTTTTTGTTATGGCTTATTATTTTGATAATATCAATGAGATCATCAAGACATTTTATAATCCGGACAGCGTAAGCCTGTCCGTGTCCCAATCCATGTCCCGCAGCCCTGTTGTCACTTTCGACACACGGGAACATGTGAAGATGCAGCAATTATTCCTCCAGATCAAGGATGAACTGCGCACCCTGTCACGGCTCGATTCCTCCGACGCCGAGACTGCCTCAGAGTCTCTGGGCCTTTGCAAGCTTTATATTACCAATAAGCTGATTGAGATCATCGTGTCATTTATCCGTACTTGTCATTCCTTGCCGACGCAGGACGCTTCCACGGAAACCAGCGAGATCTTTCAGTATCTTTATACACATCTGAACGAAAAGATCACACTGTCCATGCTGTCACAGCAGTTCTACATGAGCGAATCTGCGATCAGCTCATACATCAAACGGACAACTGGATTGTCCTTTTTTGACCTGCTGAATGAAATGCGGGTGGGTAAAACCATTAATTATCTGCTTTACACAGATTTTACTTTGGAAGAACTGGCTGAAATCCTCGGCTTTGTTGACAGCGCCCACATCAGCAAGGTGTTTTTGGCACGGATTGGCATGAAAGCCAATGATTTCCGTAAAACCTACCAGTCCATCGGGGACAAATGCCGAATCAAAGACCGGCAGGTTTTCTATACGATTGTTTCCTATATCTACAGAAACTACGCTGAGGACTTGCAGCCCAAAAATGTAAGTGAACATTTCCACATCTCACCGAAGGAGCTAAACCGCATCCTCCTGTTCCAAGTGGAGATGAATTTCAGTGATTATCTGAACTATATCCGAATCAACCGCGCCTGCGAGCTTCTCCTGACCACCGACAAGAGCATCCTTACCATCGCCCTTGAGGTCGGATATAACACGGAAAAGACGCTTACGCGGAATTTCCTGCGTTTCCGCTCTATGACCCCGGGCAAATTCCGGCGCTCAGTGGAGCTTCAGGAAGATGCCCTTTAAGGTATTGCCGGCGCGTAGACAACGCGCCGGTTCTTTATTTGATCACGCCAAGCCCTTTGGCAACAAGTGTGATAAAATCCTGGACATTGGTCACGATCGTCGTCGCACTTAAGCTTCCTCTGTCTAACAGCTTATTTACGACGAACTCGTCAGCGTCAACCGTATAAAGGTATACCGGACGGACAGTTCCGTCTTCGAGCACGCGGAAAGACGGTGTCATATTACCGGTGGCAATGGTGTGGAGCATCGTCGCAAGACAGATGACCGTCGTCGCCCCGCGCACCTGTTCGCGCATAGTATCTGCCGCTTTATATACATCTGCAATCACCTCCGGAAGCGGTCCGTCGTCACGGATGGAGCCTGCCAGCACAATCGGGATATCGTTTCTCACACAACTGCAGATGATACCGTCATCCAGATCATAATCTTTCACAAACTGGGGGATAGACCCGCTTCTTCTTACTTTGTTGCATACATCCAGATGATTGTAATGTCCGTTTGGCTGGGACTTCTGGGTATAGATATCCTGTCCCAGAGCGGTGTGAAGGAGCGCCCCCTCTAAATCGTGGGTCGCCAATGCATTTCCGGCTAAAAGCGCCTGCCCGTAGCCGTTGTCAAACAACGCAGCCATCGCTGCCCTTGCGTCTGCATCAAAAGCAAATGCCGGACCCATCACCCATACAACCTTTCCGCCGTGTTCTTTCTCATATTTCAAAAGCTCGAATAATTTGTCATAGTCGCGGGCATAGGATGTCTCCCGGCTTCTTCCCTGACGGAATACAAACTGGTCGTCGATCCCAGCACTGTCATCCTCAAATCCATGACAGTGCATATAGATGCCGTCCTCGCATTTCTCCGTCCTGCCCAGCATGACCTTATCGCCTTTTTTTAAGTTTCTCGCTTCTACAACTGCAAGGCGTCCGTCATCGCGAAGAACAACGCAGGAATCCATGCGGCTTTCCTCAGCCAGCCTCCACTCTCCGTTTATCTTAAAATATTCCGGGTACATGGATGTACTATGATAGTTATCCGGCGCTACGCCGTCTTTTTCTGACACTTCATATACTGCATCCGGCGCATTGACGAATCTCTCCTCTGTGAAATCCGGATGATGATATCTTGGCATTTCAAATGACATACTGAACTTCCCCTTTCTATCTTTACTTTAATGTCGCATATACCACTGCCTTGATCGTATGCATACGGTTCTCTGCCTCGTCAAATACAACGGACTGCTTCGACTCAAATACCTCGTCTGTCACTTCCATCTCGGTGATGCCGAATTTCTCTGCAATCTGGGCGCCGATCACGGTATTCGTGTCATGGAAGGACGGCAGGCAGTGCATAAAGATGGCAGTATCTTTTGCCATTTTCATCACGTCAGCGTTTACCTGGTATTTCTTAAGCAGATTGATCCTTGTCTCCCACACCTCATCCGGCTCGCCCATGGATACCCAGATGTCTGTGTAGATAACGTCTGCGCCTGTTGCGCCTTCCTCTACGCTCTCGGTCAGACGGATCTCGCATCCGTTCTCCGCCGCGATCTCTCTTGCAGTATTTACCAGAGACTCCTCCGGGAACAATTCCTTCGGCGCGCAGGCGGTAAAGTTAAGTCCCATCTTTGCACAGGCGATCATCAGGGAATTGCCCATATTATTTCTGGCATCTCCGAAGTAGGTGAAGTTAAGCCCTGCCAGTCTTCCGAAGTTTTCTTCGATGGTCAGAAGGTCTGCAAGCATCTGTGTCGGGTGGAACTGGTCAGTGAGTCCATTCCATACCGGAACTCCTGCATATTCAGCAAGCTGCTCTACCAACTCCTGGCTGAATCCTCTGTACTCGATGCCGTCGTACATCCTGCCAAGTACCCTTGCCGTGTCAGCAATACTCTCTTTTTTACCCATCTGGCTGCTGCCCGGGTCAAGGTAAGTAACTCCCATGCCAAGATCCATGCCTGCCACCTCAAAAGAGCAGCGTGTCCTTGTAGATGTTTTTTCAAATAATAAAACGATATTCTTTCCTTCCAGATATTTATGCGGAACTCCTGCACGCTTCATATCCTTAAAGTTTTTTGCAAGGTCAAGAAGATAACGCATCTCTTTTGATGAATAGTCTAAAAGTTTCAAATAATTTCTTCCTCTGATATTAGTTGCCATGATTTTAATCTCCTTTTCATTAATAATATTGTGAATGCCAGGTTACCGGCTTTCCATTCGCTCTCTCTCCAACGGCATACTCATGCACCGCGGGCCTCCTCTACCTCTTGACAGTTCTGAGCTTGCCATCTCAAGAACACGGATTCCATTCTCTCTTAAGATCTGGTTCGTCACATAATTGCGGTCATATACGACCACCTTTCCCGGCTCGATACAGAGCGTATTTGACCCGTCATTCCACTGCTCACGCTCGGATGCGATGGCGTCCTTGCCGCCGCAGCGGATAAGCGTTACTTTATCAAGCTTTAGATGCTCCGCTAAGACCTCTGCCAATGAGGAACGCATCTCTGTGACCTTAAGCTCGCCTTGTTTCTCACCCTTTTTAAGCTCGAAGATCCGAAGTGTCCCAAGAATCCCCGGATGGATGGTAAACTTATCGTAATCTACCTGCGTGCATACCGTATCCAGATGCATGAACGCCCGGATTGCCGGAATATCAAGCGCAAGGATCGTCTCGATCTCTGCGCTCTCATCGGCAAAGATCCGCTGTGCCAAAAGCTCGATCGCTTCCGCTGTCGTCCTCTGGGAAATCCCGATAGCCAGCACCTTGCTATTTAAGTTCAGGATATCGCCGCCCTCAATGGAATACGGCAATTCCCTTGTGTAATAGAACGGTGTCTTCCCTGCAAAATCCGGATGGTTCTCCAGAACATATTTTCCAAAGAGTGTCTCTCTTCTCCTTGTCCTGGAATACATACAGTTTAAGCTTACGCCGTTACCGATACATGCGAAGGGATCTCGCGTAAAATACAGGTTCGGGATCGGATCCATGATAAACTGGCTGTCCGTCTTAACCAGATTCACCAGCGGACGGTTTGTCTTAACTTCCAGCTCCCCGACCCGGACACCGGACATCAGCTTGAGCACCAGCTCTTTTTCGTCTCTGATCTCCATCAGATAAGATGCAAGGTACTCCCTCATCTTATCATCCGGCACTTCTCCTTCAGCAATGAACTGCTCCACAAACTGCCGCTTTAATTCTTCATTTCCCTTAAGCACATCCGCGGTCAGATCTTCCAGATATACAACCTCGACACCTTCCCCCCGCATGATGCCGGCGAACAAGTCGTGCTCATTCTGTGCTGTCTTAAGATAAGGGATATCGTCAAAAAGCAGCCGCTCCAAGTCGCCCGGCACCAGGTGTTCTAATTCCTTTCCCGGCCTGTGGAGCATGACTTTTTTTAATTTTCCGATTTCACTCTTTACTTGGATTGCCATGTCTTGCCTCCTTATTTTTATCTTCCGCTCGTTTGCGTCGATCTCTGTAATCTATTATACCTTTTTTCTTAGGTTTTGTCGGACAAAACCTAAAGAATTACAAGTATTTTAAATGTTTATTTTTAACACACACAATATTAAAAGCTGATTATTTTCCGTCTTATGCGAAAATTATTTTTTTCAGGAACTTGTTAAAATACAACGGAAATGCCGTAAAACGTCCAAACTGCTTTTGCTGATCAGCCAACTCTAAGCCACTTCCCGCTCTTAAGTCTCAATATACAGAGCACCATCCGCACCATACAGTCAACACCAATGATCAGCCATACACTGACGATCCCCATACGGAACACATTTACCGCCGCCCACACCATACCTACCCGAAGTCCCCACATGCCGATGAGGCTCACAAGAAAGGAAAATGTCACGTCCCCTGCACCGCGAAAGATTCCGCTGGATATGACGAAAAACGAGAAAAAAATCTCCGTCACCGCTGCCACGAACAGGGTTTTTGTCCCAAGCGCTACTACGCCGGAATCGCTACTGAAAAGCTCCATGATAACATGCGCTCCCAATGCTACCGGGACACAGAAAAGTTCGATCAGGACCACACCCCAGAAGCAGATATATTTCATATAGCTTTTGGTCAGACTTTTACGCCCCGCTCCGATCGCCTGTCCGATGAGGGCTGTCGCCGTATAAGACATCCCGTAGGCCGGCATATACAAGATTCCTTCAATCTGGGCAGTGAGGTAATGGGCCGAGAGCGCCACCGTTCCTAAAGAAGCAAGGATAGAGGTCAGGACCACCTGCCCGAAGTTCAGCGTCCAGCGCTCTAAAAGTACCGGAATCCCGATTTTTTTCAAAGTGAAAAGCGTACTTTTACTGACCGCATACGCCTTCCTCTCCAGGACAAGTCCAAACACGGATTCTTTCTTCCGCATAGTAAAAAGGAGCATAAGCGCCAGAAATACCTGTGAAGCACAGGTGGCTGACGCCGCCCCTTTTATCCCCATCCCGGCTCCCCAGATATGAATGCTCCTGCCGCCCAAAAGAACATCCCGCTCCGGGTATATCAAAAGAAAGTTCCCGACGATATTCCCCACATTGGCAATGATGCTGAGCATAAGCGGAAGCCTTGTATTTCCTGTAGAACGGTAATTGGACGACAGCATAACGGCAAGTGCCTGGGGCACCATCCCATACCCGATGATCCGAAGGTACACCCTTGCATGGGGAACCACATCCTCCGCTGCACCCATCCACACGGGAATCATCTGATGAAAGCACAAGATCAAGGTCAAAAGGAACATCCCTACACATGCCGCACAGGTGACTGACTGCAATCCCAGGCTCCTGGTCTTGGCCGGATCTTTCTCGCCCACGGAACGCGCGATCATATAGGAAAATCCTGTACCCGCCGCACCCATCAGCCCATTACTCACCCAGACAAATACGACGTTTACCGCCACAGATGCCGTGGCCACCGCCCCGAGGGAACCTACCATCGCCGTATCCACCAGCGATGCCATACAGACAAGGAGCTGTTCTAACATCGCCGGCCATGCAATTTTAATAATCGTTTTCGAAATCTCTGTATCGAATTTCATCCGAGAATGATCCATTATCTTTCTTCTTTACTCCAAACTTCGCTTTCTATACCAATATCCGCCGCAACAAACCGCTTTCCGCCGCCTGTCTTGTAATTGCGGTAGGCTTTCATGACAATATTCCTGCCCACGATCAATGTCGGGATATTGATAAATATAAGTATAACATTGATCAGGTCAGATACATACCACAAATTATCAAGCTGCAAGCCCGCCAGAACCGTAATCGTCCCCAGCGGTACGAAAAACAGTGCACCCAGCGCTCTGGAAAAAAAGATAAATCCTTTGCTCTTCGATATCTTGTTCGCCGCAATCTCCGTATAAGTCAGGTCGCAGAGCAATGTGGTAAATGCAAATAACCCAAAGGCAACTACCACGAAGATAAAGACGATCGTATCAAGCGCTCCCTCTCCCGGAACCAGCACTTTGATAGACGCTAAAAATGTCCCGATCTTATCAAGCTTCATCATCTCCCAGTCTACGCCTGGATTCTGCCAGATTGCACCAGCCGTAACTACAAATCCTGCAAGAGAACAGATGACGATGGTATCTACGAACACGCCAAGGGCCTGCACGAAGCCCTGTTCGCACGGATGGTTGGCATCCGCGATGGAAGCCGCCTGGGTGGAGGTTCCCATACCAGCCTCATTGGAGAGCAGCCCGCGCTTTAATCCCTGTGCCAGCGCCACACCGAATGCCCCGCCGAAAATTGCCTGGGGCTTAAACGCTCCCACGAAAACCGCCGCAAAAAATGCCGGAACCTTATTCACGTTCAGGATGATCAGCAGTCCCACGATCACGATATAACCCATCGCCATCACCGGCACTACCTTGTCTGAGAACTTTACCACACTCTTTATCCCGCCAAAAGTAATAACCGCGATGATCACTACGATTGCTATAGCTATCACGTAATAAAGCGGCTCCGTCACTTCCGTCGTCCGGCCGGTCACCTCATTTGCAATGGAACTTGCCGCCGTAAACACATGGAACGTATGTACCGGGATACTGAGCATATTGTAGAGCAGATAGAGGATGCACATGCCTGTGCCGATCCACACCTTATTCTTCCATATTTTCTGGATGTAGAAGGTAAAACCGCCTACGTATTCATTGTCCTTTTTCTCTTTAAAAATCTGCGCCAGCGTCGCCTCGCCAAATGCCGTCGCCATCCCCATAAATGCAGATACCCACATCCAGAATATGGCTCCCGGGCCTCCGATGGTCACCGCTCCCGTTACTCCCACGATATTCCCGGCTCCCACACGTCCGCCCATACTGATTAGGAATGCCGCCAACTGTGACGTACCGACAGTCGTCTCTTTCTTCTGGGTCAGCATCCTTATACTTGTCTTAAATTCTTTCACCTGCACAAAACCGAATTTGATCGTAAAATACAAACTTCCTCCAAGAAGCAGAAGAATTGCCACCGAAAAGTTTCCTAAAATCGGAATATTCGCGTACCATTCAAAATTCGTCGGAAAATCCCACAGAAAATCCGCCACTGGAACAGCACCTGCAAAAAGCTGGTTTACCATATCAAATAAATGTGTCATAAATACCTCCTTGTAAAGAGTGCGTAGTCAAATAAACTACCGGATTAACAGTTACAGTTCCACATGGCTGTTGTTCTCAAATGCCGGATACACCGCCGTAATGTGCGTAAGAGACGTCCTCACGCACAGCTCCGCATATGCGACCGCCACAAATGCCGGATCGATCACTTTAAGCGGCAGCTCATCCTCTATCGTTTTTCCGTATCCCGCCATGCCGAGACATCCTAAGATAATCCCGTCCGCACGGTCTTCCTCCACAGCCTTTTTACACACCGCTCTTAAATATTCCTCTGTGGCCTTCGGATTGCTCCTCAGCTCTCCAATCGGAATATCCAATGCTCTTACCGACACCATCTTCTCCCGCGCGATCCCGTTTCGCATCAGCCTCCGATACGTTCTTGGAATATTGGCGCTTTCTGACGTCAGCACGGTAAAGCGATTACACAGCATAGAAGCCGCCGCAAGGGACGTCTCCCCCGGTCCGATGACCGGAATCCGCACATTTTCCCGGATCGCGTCAATCCCTACATCACTGAAGCAGTAGATGACGATCGCATCAAAGCCTTCTCTCTCCGCCTTAATACTCTCCTTTACCATCTCTGCCGCCGCAAAAGCCTCGTCCGTATTGCAGTCCAACTCGTCCGGCCCCCGCTTGATACAGTCAACCGATACTGCCGCGTCAGAGGAAAGCGCAGTCTTTAGCATCTCCTCCCTGGCATCCATCGTCTCCCTGCTCATCGCCTTATCCGACATAATTACCTTGATCCTCATATCCAACTCCTTTCACACCGTCCTTCTCTTAATCTCCATATAAATCCCTCCCATATTACAACAGACATAGTATCTTCACTCCTCTGCCGATGCAAAAATACTATGTCTGTATAAGAAATTCCTATCCTTGTTCTGGCACCTTTATCTGCCCGTTCTTCTTTATAGACATCTTATGCAAAACATAGACAACCGGAATCAATACCACGATACCGCCAACCAGCGTAAGCGGAGTTGACACCCAGCCCGCAATCAGAAACAGGATTCCGCAAACGATGCCTGCCGTTACTGCATAAGGCATCTGTGTTTCAAAATGGTCGATATGGTCACACGCCGCCCCAATCGATGCCATGATCGTTGTATCCGAAATCGGCGAACAATGGTCTCCTACAACTGAACCGCTGATGATCGCCGCACTGATCACCGGCAAAGATACGCCTAAGTTAATTGCCATCGGCATACCGATTGGGAAAAGGATCGCCATAGTTCCCCAAGAAGTCCCCGTTGCAAAGGACATCACCGCCCCCATCAGGTACAGGATAAATGCCAGCACACCTGGATTCAGGAAGCCCTGGGTGATCTTAACCAGATAATCCGCAGTGCCCATCGTTCCGTTCACTCCAGACAATGACCATGCCAGTGTCAGAACTACGCACATGAACATCATATTTGCCCAGCCGCCCTCGACAATCTTCATACACTCGGTAAACGTGTAGATCTTATTCTTAATACATAAAATGATCAGTACGATCAAACCGCTTAAGAAACCAGAAGCAATGGCCGTACGGATATCACTTCCCGCAACCTTTGTATGCCAGATTCCTAATTTGGTCAGATAAGCGAAGATGACAACCAAAAGTACGACTAATGGTATTACCATCGTGCTTACCTTTGCTTTGTCCGGGTCAACCTCAGGTCCTTTAGCCTCACCACGCATCGGCGTGCCACCCTCTCTGATGGTCTGTCCAGTCTTCATCGCCCTGTTCTGTGCCTTAAGCATCGGGCCGTAATCCCACGATGTAATCGCCATAAGTCCTGCCATGACCAGCGTCAGAATCGCATAAAAGTTAAACGGTATACACTGGGTAAATATTTCAAAGCCGTTCGTATTCGTAATCGCTGCATTTTGAAGCTCCGTATCTATCAATCCCTGGGTATACACGCCCCATCCAATGATCGGAACCAACGCACAGATCGGTGTTGTGGTACAGTCCAGGATATAGGCAAATTTCTCTCTGGAAACACGGAGTTTCTCTGCCAATGCCTCAAAGATTGGTCCTACCATCAGGGAATTTCCGTTATCGGTAAACCACACGATCAAACCGCCGATCCAGATTCCCGTCTCACATTTCGTACGGGAATTGACCCATTTTGTTACTTTGTTCGTAAAGGCATAGGCACCTCCTGATTTTGTCAGCAAGGCGACAAATCCCCCGATGATCGTCATCATAATAAGTCCCTGTACATTTACCTCATCTAACAATGCGCCAAAGATGTAATCGTGGATCATTGTGGTAAAGCCCATCAGCGGATTAAAACCTGCCACGATCGTAGCGCTCACATACACGGTCACGAACAATGATACGATAATATTTTTTGTCAGCAATGCCAGCGCGATCGCAAGCACCGGGGGAACTAATGAAAGTATTCCGTAATTAACAACGGTTTCCACAGCAGCATCCATATTCTCTTCCTCCTTATTCTCTTCTTTCTCTAAAAGCTGTCAAGCCATTCCTTCTCTTTCGCAATCTGTCTTCTCACCTCAGACGGCGCCGTACCGCCATAGGAAACTCTCGCCTCCACACAAGCCGGGATACTGATATCTCCCAGTGTCTCCTTTGTCACACGGCTGTCAATCTCCTGGAGCTGCGCGTCTGTCAGGTCTTCAAAATCGCAATTGTTGTTCTCGCAAGCTTTAACCATACGCCCTACGATAGAATGCGCTTCTCTGAACGGGATTCCCTGCTTTGCAAAATGCTCCGCGATATCCGTTGCATTTAAGAAACCTTTTCCTAACTGCTTCTGGATCTGGTCCATGCGGAACTCTGTGTTTTCCAGCATCTTCGCAAATATCGTGATACTTGCCTTCCAGGTATCGATGGCGTCAAACAAGCTCTCCTTATCCTCCTGGAAATCCTTGTTATACGCCAGGGCCGTTCCCTTCATCACCGTCAAAAGCTGCATCAGGTCGCCGTATACGCGCCCTACCTTTCCCCGAAGGAGCTCCGCCATATCCGGGTTCTTCTTCTGGGGCATGATACTGCTGCCCGTGCAAAAGCTGTCGTCAATGGCAATATAGGAAAATTCAGAAGTATTCCACCAGGTAAATTCCTCCGCCCATCTTGACAGATGCATCATAGAGATTGCTGCGTCGCTTAAGAACTCAAGACTGTAGTCACGGTCGCTGACACTGTCCATAGCATTTTCCGTCGGAGCTGTAAAGCCCAGGAGTTCTGCTGTGCGGTGACGGTTGGTGGGCAGTGTCGTGCCTGCCAGGGCACATGCTCCTAAGGGGCAGTAATCCATCCGCTCATAAGTATCCTGAAGCCTCTGCAGATCCCGCTTGAACATCTGGAAATATGCCATGAACACGAATCCGATGGTGATCGGCTGTGCATGCTGCAGATGCGTGAATCCGATGGTGATCTCATCCGCATATTTTTCTGCCTTCTCTAAGATGACGGATTCTAAGTAACGCAGACGGTCCATGATCTCTTTAATCTCTCTTCGGACATAGAGCCTTCCGTCCACCTGGCACTGATCATTCCGGCTTCTTGCCGTGTGGAGCTTCTTTCCCACATCACCGATCCGCTGGATCAGCCTGCTCTCGATGCCCATGTGGATATCCTCGTCCTCCACACTGAATGTAATCTTTCCGCTCTCGATATCTTTTCGGATATCCTCAAGGCCTGCAATGATCGCATCCTTCTCCTCCATAGAGACGATTCCCTGTTCGCCAAGCATCGTTACATGCGCGATACTTCCGTCGATGTCGTCGTTGTACATCCTTTTGTCAAATCCGATGGACGCATTGAACTGCTTTACGATGTCGTCCATCTCCTTCTCAAATCGTCCTCCCCATAAACTTCCTGCCATTTTCTCATTCTCCTTTCCTTGTTTTTGCTGCATAGCATCATGGTATCCTTTAGGGTTTCTTAATTCTCTTGTCTCTGCCATATGGCATCATTGTGTTCTTCAAGATCTGTTATTCTGACAATAATCATAAAGCTCACTGCCTGTCGCAAACCACACGCCCTCATGCCCTGTCATGAACTGCAAAAATTCTTTGACAAGAGCCGTGCGCCCCGGACTTCCGGTTGTCTGCGGGTCAAGCTGCATCGTATAGCACAGATTATGATTATAATGTCCGGTAAACTCATCTTTCCAATTGGAAAGTACATTGCTGTAGTTGGCGATACGCCCCTGTCCGAAGGGGAATGCCGGACGATAATTGAACGCGAAATACGGAAGATCGAAGTTCGCCCACTGCATCGGAACCTGAAGCATCTCGTCCCCTTGTTCATTCACCTTTAGAAAATACGGCCGGTCATCGTCAAAAAGGTCGCTGGAATATACCATTCCCTCTTCTCTTGCCATATTTAACGTCTGAAGCATCAGATCTCCGATCGGAGCGCGGAATCCCTCCGGCTTCTTCCCGCACGCCTTCTCGATCGCCTTCACCGCTTTGCCGATACGTACTTTCTGCTCTTCATAGCTTAACAGGGAAAAGTTCTCATATTCGTAACCGTGGCACGCAATCTCGTGTCCCCGCTCCGCGATCTCCCTGATCGCCTCCGGGTAAGTTTCCGCCGTCTTTCCCGGCGTGAAGAAGGTCGCTTTGATCTGAAATTCATCGAACAGATCAAGGAGCCGCGGCAGTCCATGGGACATCCCGTACTGTCCAAGGGAAAGGGTCTTTGGCATATCTGCCGCTTTCTTATCCAGTGAAAGCCAGAAAAATTCCGCCGACAGATTGACCGTTATAAATGCTGCACACTTTTTGCCTTCCGGCCAATTCATTCCTTTTGCATACATGCTTTTACTCCTCCTCTCTCCTGTACTTCCTTGGGTACGCCTTCCGCCAGTATTCTGCTATCTCGCTCCCGGTCGCTACCCATACATCTTCATGGGAGGTCACTTCCTTAAGAACCTCCTCTAACACAAGATTCCTTCCCGGCGCCCCGGATATCTGGGGATGCATCAAAAATGAGATACAAAGCCCCATGTCGTAATACCCCCGGAATTCACGGATATCATTGTCCTGCACATTCCGGTAACAACTGATCCGATCAAGGCCCGCCGGCTCTGCCGGATACACGCTGTACGCCTGCGCTACATAGTCGTCAAGCTCCCATTTGGACGGAATCTCAACCAGGTCTGATTCTTCCCCGTCAAGAACCGTATAATAAGGCTTGTCATCTCCCCGCATGGAACTGGAATAGGAAAATCCCATCTCCGATAAGATATACGGCGTGCGCACATGCCAGTCTCCCGACGGAGTCCGAAATCCTACCGGCTCCTTCCCCGTAATCTCCTTGATGATCCGCTGGGTTTTCTCGATGATCTCCCTCTGCTCCTCCACAGTCTTCTCCACAAACCGTTCATGGGTGTACCCATGGTTTCCAATCTCATGCCCTGCGTCCGCAATCCTGCGGATCACATCAGGATTGTGCTCTGCCACAAAACCCGGCACATAAAATGTCGCCTTCACCCCATACTTATCCATCAGATCCAGTATCATGTCCACACACCGATTGGGGCCATACTGTCCGATGGAACGGGCACGGATAAGCTTCTCAGCGTTTGGCTCGTCCGCCGACATATTCCGCCAGATTACGTCACCGTCTAAGTCAAAGCTGAACATCACCGCACTTTTCTTGCCCTCGGGCCAATGAATCCTTTCCATTCTTATGCACTCCTTTCTTCTTCATTTCTATATTCTTGCAACTTTTGTTTTCCTTGCCGCTTCCTTCACAGCCTTTGCAACTACCGCACCTACCCGCTTGTCAAATGCCGCCGGAATGATATAGTCTGCACACAGCTCCTCAGGCGTGATCAATCCTGCCAGCGCTTTTGATGCGGCCATCTTCATCTCCTCATTGATCTTACTTGCTCTCACATCAAAGGCTCCCCGGAAAATCCCCGGAAACGCCAGCACATTATTGATCTGATTCGGGAAATCACTTCTCCCCGTCGCCACAACTGCCGCGCCGCCTGCTTTCGCATCCTCCGGAAAAATCTCAGGCGTCGGGTTCGCACAGGCAAAGATAACTGCATCTTTCGCCATCGTCTTTACCATCTCTGTAGTCAGCACGCCCGGAGACGATACACCGATAAATATATCCGCTCCCTGGATCACCGTCTCAAGCTTTCCTTCCTGCTTTTTAAGGTTCGTGAGCTTCGCCATCTTTTCCTTCACCGGATTCATGCCCGCCGGTCTACCTTCATAGATAGCTCCCGTCCGGTCACACATGGTAATATCCGGGAAGCCGTAATTAAGAAGCAGCTTTGTAATCGAAGTCGCCGCTGCACCGGCTCCATTTACTACAATCCGTACATCCTCTTTCTCCTTTCCCACAACTTTCAATGCGTTGATCAGTCCCGCCAGAGTGATCACTGCCGTACCATGCTGGTCATCATGGAATACCGGGATGTCACAAAGCTCCTTTAGCCGCTCTTCAATCTCAAAACACCTCGGCGCTGCGATATCCTCCAGGTTAATGCCCCCGAAACTTCCGGATATAAGGTAGATGGTCCGCACGATCTCATCCACATCCTTGGATCTGATACAGAGCGGAAATGCATCTACATCCCCGAACTCTTTGAACAGCACGCATTTGCCTTCCATAACCGGCATCCCTGCTTCCGGTCCGATATCGCCAAGTCCCAGCACTGCCGTACCGTCTGTGACCACCAGGCACATATTATGCCTTCTGGTCAACTCATAGGACTTTTCTACATCCTTCTGAATCTCCAGACAAGGCTTGGCAACTCCCGGCGTGTAGGCCAATGACAGATCCTTCTCATTGTCTACGCTCACTGTCGATACAATCTCAATCTTTCCCATCTTCTCGTAATGAAACGCCAGACTTTCTTCTGCAATCCCCATTTTCTGCCTTCCTCCTTTTATTTTCCGTTTCAGTTTCAGGAATTTATCTACTTAGTCACTTAGTCTCTAAGTTATTTATAAACCTCCCCTTTGATATAGTCAATACAATTTGACACTTTCGACTGTCAGATACAAATTTTACGACAATTTTTGTCCATTATGCACATACTCTATTTTAAACTATCTATAGATGCCTGAAGATGCTCATACATAAGCTTTTCTGCTGTGTCTTTATCTCTCTTCCGAATCGCTCTGATAATCTGCCGATGGGACTCAAGCTCTTCTTCACCGGAAACCGCTTCTAAAATATCTGAAAATTTCCCATACATCATGTCAAAAATCGCATTCAGTACAATCTCCAAAGTCTGTGCCATAAAGACACTTCCGGTCTTTGCTGAATATAATTTGTGCAGCTCGAACTCCCCTTCTGTCTTTCCAGTCTCAATATATCTCTTTTCAAGCGCCCGGTACGCATTTTCCAGTTCATCAATATCCTTCTCCGATGCGTTGCGGATGATCAGTTCCACGCCCTTCACTTCCAGAAGCTGCCGCACCTCATAAGCTTCCATCATGGAGCACCGCTCCAGATTCCTGCTAAGGCTTTCCGTACTTTCGCTCAAATGTGACTGCTTCCTCAAAAATCTTCCTTTACCCTGATGGGAGACAATAACTCCTCTGCTCTCTAATACACGAAAAGCCTCCCTGAGCACATTTCGGCTGACATCAAGCTGCTCCATCAGCTCCCTCTCCGGCGGCAGCTTATCCCCCGGTCTTAAATGCTCCTCATCAATAATCTGGTACAGATCCCTGACTACTTCTTCGTATAGCAATGTCCTTGCTGCCCTGTTTTCAATCCCCATTTTTATCTCCAATTTTCTCTCAAATCAAACCCCTGATGACACATATAAGTATACACAAAAAACTTCCGAATCTCAACTGTGACCCGGAAGTTTATCCTTTAAATATTTCTATGCCGACTGTATTCTGTTAGTTAAATACAAACAATTTCTGACTATTTGTCCTTTTCTTACGAATCTTCCAATTTTATCAGACCGCTTTTCCTCTCCATTTCCCTCTCTTATAAAAAATCCCGGTAATCACCGCTCCCAGCACCCAGGATATCAAAAGGGAGATAAACAGGCACGCCCTCTCGCCCTGAGGGAGCGCAGGCGTCTTCGTCAGATACACCAGCCCGTAAGCTAGCGGCACACGAATCAGCACCGTCGTCACCATGGAAATCCACATCGGCGTCATGGTATCCCCCGCCCCGCGCATCACGCCGGAGAGGGTCTGTGTCACCGCCACCGCTATGTAACCTACCGCCAGAATCCGCATCATATTCATACTGAGAGTAACCAGTTCAGGCGTATCGGTAAATATCTGCATAAGCTGCCTTCCGAATGCGAGTATCAGCACAACGATAACCGCCGCCGTCCCCACGGCAATCGCGGTTCCCTGTTTTGCCCCTTTTACTACTCGGTCATACTTTCCGGCGCCCACATTCTGCCCGGCGTAGGTAGTCATCGCCGTTCCGAAGGAAAAGTTCGGCATCATGGCAAACCCGTCCACCCGCATGACGATTACATTTGCCGCAATAAACATCTCCCCGAAACTGTTGGTTAACGACTGCACCACCAGCATGGACATGGACATGATCGCCTGGGTCAGCCCGGAAGGTACGCCCAGGCGGATGATATTCTTCACATGGCTTTTAAACAGGCGGATATATTTCCATTTCAGTTCAAATAGCTCTCTCAGTTTCGTAAGCCTCAAAAGGCACAAAAGCGCAGAGACTCCCTGGGCAATCGCCGTCGCAAGCGCAACGCCGGACACCCCCATATCCATCTGCACCACAAAAAAGAGGTCAAGCACGATGTTGAGACCGCTCGCCACAAGCAGATACAAGAGCGCCGACATGGAATCCCCAAGCCCCCTTAAGATGCCGCTCAGTATATTATAGTACGCGCAGCCCGCCACGCCGATAAAGAGAATCCGAAGATACGAAGTACACCAGCCGATGATAGACTCCGGCGTGTTTAAAAGCTCCAGCATGGGCCGCACCGCAATCGTGGCAAACACCATGACAACAAGAGAGGCAATTCCCGTCAGCACGATACAGGTTCCGATGGTCATAGACAGCGCCTCCCGGTTGCGCGCACCCAGATACTGAGACACCATGATGCCCGCTCCCACGCTGATGCCCACAAACAAAACAATCAGGAGATTCAAGATAGGCCCGGCGCTCCCTACCGCCGCCAGCGCATTATCCCCCACGAACTGGCCGACTACTACGCTGTCCACCGTATTGTAGAGCTGCTGGGCGATGTTGCCGATTAACATCGGCACGGTAAAAATCACGATATCCTCCCACGGTTTCCCTGCCGTCATATCCACCGGGGCGAATAATTTCTTTAACTGGTTCATAGCAAAGCACTTCCTTAAACCTATAGTAGTAATTTTCCATTATACTGAAATCTTTTAATAATTTCAACAAAAGTTTACGGTATATCGAAAACTTTTTCCGATACAGATTTCCGGTACTTTAGCGGCGGCATTTGAAACTGCCCCTTAAACACTTTATTAAAATAATAGGGGGAAGAAAAGCCGACGGTCTTACTGATCTCTTCGCAGGTTAAAGCCGTTGTTTTCAATAACTTTTCTGCCTCATTTAACCGGGCAGTGATGAGCGCTTTGCCCGGTGTGGTCCCATATTCCGCCTGAAAGCAGCGAATTGCATGGACAGGATGGCAATTCGCTGCCTCCGCCATATCATTTAGCGTAAGTTTCCTTGCGTAATCAGACAATATAAGCTGCATGATCGTGTGTGCGATTCGGCCGCCCGTGCGATTCCCCTCATGAATGACTATGGACGACAGGATATCAAGAAATATCTCCTGCTGTTTCAGCCGGTCTTTCTGCAAAGCAGGAGCTTTTGTCCTCATAGCTCCCTTCTGATACCTGTTGATACTATACGTTTCCAAAGAACGTAGGTTTCCATAAACCTTATCTGCGATTTCATCACTCATCCTCTGGTGCACGGGTATGTTATAAATCTCAGGATTTTCCGTACTGCAGCCGGGATGCGCCTTAATTGTGCCGGGTTCCGCACTTTTATGCAATGTGCTGGAAATATTTGCCGGCGCAGCCGTATTAAAGTGGAGCCAGTGAAAATATGTCTCTTCCGTACAGCGTTTATAAGCCCGATGAGTATTCAGCGGGGAAAGCAAAAGCATTTCATTCTTTTTAACTGTATAAGTCTCTTCGTCTTCCTTCATGTATAAACAGCCGTATTCTACAAATAAAATATCAAAAACACCGGTTTGCGAGCGATGGCCGTGACTGTCGCCGGGTCGGTATAAAGCATCGCCGGAATATAAGAAAAACGGATAGGGCGGAGCATAGATGGATAAATATTTCAATTCTGTCACCTCATAAATAGTAAGATAGTACAATAATCAATTCAGAAAATATAAAAATAGCGCAAATATTTATACTTTATATGATAATATTTTGCAATTATCAGTGTTAAAATTATATAATAATACGTTTAGTTTGTCCATTGTTTTTATTGCCGCTTAATCTATAATCTTTGATATAGTTGTTGTTTACCCACAGTTACTTGGTATACACATAAGGAGTAAAAAATGTTAAATAATTGGAAAGAATATGTGCAAAAATTTAATCAGATCGATGACGAAATCATTGTACAGATGATTTCTAATTCCGAAACGCAAGAATGGATGAGCCGGGAAGTTCCCTGTTTTGAGTGTCCGGATAAAACAATAGAGGAAATCTATTATTTCCGCTGGTGGCTTTTCCGGAAACATATCAAGCAGACAGAAGAAGGGCGGATCATCACAGAGTTTCTCGCGGACGTTCCCTGGGCGGGGCCGTATAATTCAATCAACTGCGCCGGCAGCCACCATCTGTCGGAGGCAAGATGGATGAAAAGAGACCGGGAGCTTTCAAAAGAATACATCAATTTTTGGTTCCATGGCAGCGGCGACGAATATTCCTATTCTTCGTGGATCATCCGCACGATTTATGAACAGGCGCTGCTAACGGACGACAAAGATATAGCAATCCCGTATCTTGATGCGTTTATCCGTTATTATCAGAGAGTAGAAAGCACCAATCTTACCCCATACGGATTGTTCTGGTCAGACGATGACCGGGATGCCATGGAAAGGTCAATTAGCGGGAAAGGGTTGCGCCCTACCTTAAACAGCTATATGTACGCCAACGCGGCTGCCATAGCAAAGATATCCGAGTGGGCCGGGCGGCCTGAGACGGCAAAATCATACCGGGAGAAAGCAGAGCGTCTGAAACAAACGATGCTGTCTATGCTTTGGGATAAAAATGACCGCTTTTTTAAAGTGATTCCGCTGGACACAAAGGACAGCAGATTGGTATCCGCTGATTTTAATGATATACCGAAAGAACACAACGTAAGAGAGGCCATTGGATATATCCCATGGGATATGGGAATCCCGGATACTTCCTATGATGATGCCTGGCAGTTTTTGATGGACAGCCGGTATTTCGGCACACCTTTCGGGCCGGCTACCGCTGAAAAGACCCGACCCATCCTGCCTACATGAAACCAACAGACCATGAATGTCTGTGGAACGGGCCGGTATGGCCATTTGCCACCACACAGATACTGAACAGCATGATTCGCGTCCTGCAGAACGGAGGTTCAAAAAATATAGGCAAGCATGATTTTATGGCATTGATGAAGGCATATGCAGCCAGCCACTACCAGATAAGGGAAGACGGGAAAAAAGTAAACTGGCTGGATGAAAATCTTGACCCGGTTACCGGGGAGTGGCTTTCAAGGAAAATACTGGCGGAATGGAACTGGCCAAAAGACAAAGGGGGCTGCGAGAGGGGAAAGGATTATAACCACTCCGCATTTTGTGACCTCGTTATCCGCGGAATCTGCGGAGTTAAAATTACAGAGGAAAAAAAGCTCAGCATCCATCCATTGCTCCCACGGGGAATGTGGGATTACTTTATGTTGGAAGACCTGCCGTATAAAAACCACAAGATTACCATTGCATTTGATAAAGACGGAACCCGCTATCAAAACGGGACAGGGCTATGGGTAACGGTAGACGGCGTGAAACAGGCATCTGCCGGTTCAATTTAAGTCGACCTGTATTCCCGCGGGCTCTGTCCGGTATTCTTCTTGAATACCTTGCTGAAATAGTTCCCATTGCTGAAACCAAGCTTAAAAGCAATCTCCTCCAGAGTCATTTCGGTAGACGAAAGAAGTTCTTTTGCATCATTAAACTTTAATTCCATAATATAAGAAAAAAGATTTGTCCCGGTTTCCCTTTTAAAAAGCCGGGACAAGTGCTCTTTACTCAGAAAGAAAGTATCTGCCAGCGACGACAGGGAGAGGTCTTCCATGTAATGCTTTCCGATATAATGGAGCACCTCATTAATCAGCGGATTCCCCGTAGCGGCAGAATCTTCACGGATGATGCCGGAGGCAGGGAATTCCTTTTCAATCTCCGTCATGGCTGCCGCGATAGAGTTATTAAGATCCTGCGGGTCGATCGGTTTCAAAATATAATCAATTACTTTTGACTGGATTGCCAGCCTGGTATATTTGAAATCGCTGTAGCCGCTTATGACAATGACCTTACTTTTAATCTGTTCTTCATCCAGCCGCGTCAAAAGGGCGGTTCCATCCATCACAGGCATTTTCATATCCGTGATGATAAGCTCCGGTCTTTCCTGATAAATAAGCCTCATTCCTTCCTCTGCGTTCCCGGCCTCGAAAATCTCAGTGATCCCGAATAATTCCCATTGTCCGAGAAGTTTTATCGCATCCCGGACAAGCACGACATCATCAATGATCCGTACCTTGTACATTACCTGCTCCTCCTTTATCTTTTGTATCCGGAATTAAGACTATCCGACTCGTCCGGCAATACAATGCGGATACGAGTTCCTCCTTCAGCCGGGCAGTCGATGGAGAACTCAGCGTTTTCCCCATAAAGCAACTTCATTCTCCCTACAATATTGCGAATCCCGATATGTTCGTTTTCAGGAGAATTTGTGTCTTCCCGCAGCCACTCTTTCAGCATATCCAGGCTGCAGGGCGGGATTCCCCGTCCATTGTCGGCAATCTCAATAGAAAGTCCTTCTGCTGCCATATGGATTCTGATCGTGATAAGTCCGTCGGTGCAGTCGTCAAGCCCATGCTTAATCGAATTTTCAACTAAAGGCTGTAAGATGAATACCGGAACCAGACGTTCTTCCAGGCTCTTATCGGTGTCAACCTCTACTTTCAAGCGGTCATTCCAGAGAATCCTCTGGATATACAGATAATTATTCATATTTTCAATTTCCTGTTTCAGCGGAACGAGCTGAGCCGCGGGCTTTAGTGTATAACGGAGCATCTGGGCAAGCGCGCCTGCCATGGAGTATACTTCGGTCACACCCTTTTTTAGCCCTAAAGTTCCAAGCGCCTGCAATGCATTGTTAATAAAGTGCGGTTTAATCTGCGCCTGTAATGCCTGTAACTCGGCGGTCTTCTGCATTACCTTGGCCTTGTATTCCAGATTGATCAGCGTGTTGATCCGATTCGTCATGTCCCGGAAAGAGCCGGCCGTCATCCCAATCTCGTCGGAACCGTAATCCTCCGTACATATTTCCAGATTGTCATTCCCGAACGCAGAAATATTCTTTGAAAGCATACTCAGGCGGCGCGTGGCGGAGCGCGAAAAATACATTGCTGCCGCAACAGATAAGACCAATACGACAACTAAAAAAATGACCGTGAGCCGTGAAACGATTAATGCATTTTTTGTCAGCTCTTCCAGAGGGATATCCTTTAACAGATAAGTATCCTCCAGTTTATCCCACAGAAGTATCCGCTGTATCCCGTCAGCACGGTAAATAAAATGCCCCTGTATGCTGTCTGTATGCTGTATTTGGGTCTTGGCTGTTTCGGGTATGGACAGACCGGGATAGTCCGACAGCATCGGAGACATATCCTGGTTCAAGATGGAAATATACCCGCCGGAGTTTCTTAAATTCACGCTTATCTTCTCCAGATAGCTGGTATCATACGAGATGGATAAGATACCGATCACCTCGCCGGTGGCGTAATACCGCAAGGCTCTGTTCACAGAAAAAACCGTCTCCTCCTTTACCGTGCCAAAATGATTGTAGTTAGTAAATGTATGAAGGGGTGCCATATAAAAATAGTTCTTATTCTGAACTGTCTTTTGGTACCAGTCTTCCTGCTCCAATCGGGGGCAGGGCGCATAGCTGACATTTTCCCTTGAGAAAGAATAGAGGTTCCTTGTGTAAGGGTCGTAAAAATAGATATATTGGATTGCATCATCGGAATGCAGGATGTTTTTGACCGCGCGTTCATTGTAATCGACAGAGACATAATCGCTTCGGTGCCTCCGGAGATTATCGATAAAAGTATTGTCGCTGTATAGAGAACGGGTAACCTCGTCTAACTGTGTATAATAACGGTTAATGCTCTGGTTCACTTCATTCAGGAGCTGTTCATTGGAGCGGATATATTCATTTTGGAGAAGTCTTGTAGTACTGTAATAATAAATAACGCTGGAGAACAGGATGATAAGCGACATGCATAAAAACATTGTCAGCATGATTTTACGCGAAAAGGATTTACTGATCCAGGAGCATACTGCCCGCATTTTTTGTTTTAATATAAGCACTTCCTTTTTATATGTAGTATTTTGTACAACATTATTATATAAAATAAAAACAATCGGCGCAATGCAACTTAATGATATAAATTTGTCCGGGAAATCAATAAATTACCAGTATGGGTCAACATTGTACGGTTACAAGTCCCGGAAATCAATATATAATAATAACCATAAAAAATGTTTGCAGACATGAAAAAGAATTGAATGGAGGAAAGCAAAATGAAGAAAAGACTGGTAAGTCTTCTATTGACGGGAATAATTGTAATGTCCTTAGCTGTCGGCTGTTCCGGCGTCGGTCAGGCGGGAGCCGGGGATTCTGAAGGGTCCGGCGGGGAGGAAGTAACACTTAGATGGATGCAGTTTCAGGTAGAGTATGCGGAGCAGGTAAAGAACATGGCAAAGGCATACGAAGAAGAGCATCCGAATGTAAAGATTGAAGTAGAAGTCATCGGCGACGACTATTATGATATCCTGAAAACGAAAGCGTCATCAGGAGATATGCCGGACGTATTTATGACGGCAGGATATAACGAGATCAATACATATAAAGAGTATATCACGGATCTTTCGGACCAGGAATTTGTCGCGAATATCGCGGACGGCGCGAAGGAATGTGTATCCCTGGACGGCAAGGTTGTAGGACTTCCGGTACAGATGTCAGGAAACGGCATCGTATATAACAAGAAGATTTTTAAAGACCTTAACCTGAAGATTCCGACAACAGTCAGCGAGCTGGAAGAGGTTTGCAAAGTCTTGAAAAGCAACGATATCGTACCCTTTACCAATCAGTTTAAAGACGACTGGCTGCTGGGGCAGTTCTTCAACTACGCATTTGCCAATACGGAGAACACGACAGAATATATTGAAAGCCTGAAAAAGGGCGGCACAACCATTGCCGGGACTGAAGAGATGAAAGATATCATGAAAGTCCTTGACCTGATGCTGGAGTACGGACAGGATAAGCCCCTGGACGCAAGCTGGAATGAGGCGGCAGCAATGTTCGCCCAAGGAAAGCAGGCAATGATGTTCGAGGGCATCTGGGCTTACGATACGATTTCACAGATTGCCCCGGATATGGAAGTCGGCTTATTCGCACTTCCGATTACAGATGATGCGGCAGATACAAAGATGGCTGCGGACGTAAACGGAACATGGCATGTGTCAAACACATCCGAGCATCCGGATGTTGCCAAAGATATCCTGAACTGGATTGTTACCAGTGATGCCGGAAGGAATTTCCTTTTGAAAGAATGTCAGGTCATTCCGGCAATGAAGGATATGGAATTTGAAGGAACCAACCCGCTTTCCAAAGATGTGGCACAGTATATTACCGATAACAATACCGGCCTTTGGTCATGGCCGCTGTGGCCGGACGGATTCTACAATGAATCCGGCAAAAAGCTACAGGAGTATATCTCTGACGGAAAAGGCGATGTAGACGGCACATTGCAGTCACTGGATGATTTGTGGGGAAAACTTGCAGGGACAAATCAGTAAGTTTGTCGGGCAGGAGGGCACTGTCGCAGGCAGTGCCCTTTTTGTACCCATTTTGAATGATTCAGGCTGTATTTTCAGGAAAGGATTACCGAAAAATGAAGAAAAAAAGGAATGAAATGATAAAAGAGGCCGTAATTTTCGTCATGCCGCTTTTAATCTTATACTTTATATTTTTTATCCTGCCTTTCATAACAGGAGCATATTATTCACTGTTTAACTGGGATGGAATCAGTAAGACGAAAGAATTTGTAGGAGTTAAGAATTATATCGAATTATTTACCGACGACCCGGATTATTTCAAATCCATGATATTTACCTTGAAATACGTGGTCTTAAATGTGCTGGCAACCAATATTCTCGCATTGCTGCTGGCATTGGTCGTAAATTCCAGGCTGAAAACTTCCAAATTCCTAAGGACGTGCTTTTTCCTGCCAAATGTAATCAGCATGTTGGTTGTAGGGTATATCTGGAGGTTTGTATTTAACCAGGGCTGCGCCGCAATCTACGAAATCACCGGCTGGGATTTCTTTAACATCAGTTGGTTAGGCGGGGGAAATGTAACGGTTGTGGCTATGGTGATCGTCGCTACCTGGCAGAGCGTCGATATATCATGATTATCTATCTGGCCGGACTTCAGATGGTGGACACTACGCTTTTGGAGGCTGCTGATATTGACGGCGCAACCTGGTTCCAGAAATTCCGGAATGTCACATTTCCGCTGATCCTCCCTTCCATTGGCGTGAATCTATTCATGGTGCTGTCTCAGTCTTTCCGTTTGTTTGACGTCAATCTGTCGCTGACCGGCGGCGGCCCGGGAAGAGAGACCATGGGGCTTGCGCTTGATATTTATACAGAAGGCTTTCAGAATAACCGGATGGGATACGGTGCCGCAAAAGCGGTCGTCCTGTTCGTGATTGTCATCGTAATTGCAATCTTGCAGCTAAAACTCACCAATAAGGAGGATGCGTAATGGGAAAAGCGAAAAAAATCAGATGGTCAATATATGAAGTAATTATGGTCATCCTTGCAATCATATTTATCTTTCCGGCCTGGATTGTACTGACCAATTCATTTAAGCCGCTGGGAGATATCCTGGCAGACACGTTCGGTGTTCCTAAGAGCCTGTTTCTTGAGAACTTTACTTATGTTCTTGAAAATATGAACTATCCGAGAATCTTCCTGAATACGGTTATCATCTGCGTCTGTGCGATCAGTATCACCGTCGTTCTCAGCGCAATGTGTGCATATCGGCTGTCAAGATGGAACAACAAAGTCAGCAGGATCATTTTACTGGTATTAATGGCATCTATGACAGTGCCTTTCCAGAGCATCATGCTCCCTTTGGTGAAAATCTGCAAGAATCTGAACCTTGCAAACAGCATACCCGGGCTGATCTTAATCCTCGTGCCGCTGTACTGCCCGATGGCGGTATTCATCTATCAGGGATTCATCGCATCAATCCCATATGAAGTTGAGGAGGCGGCGCAAATTGACGGATGTACCAGAATCCAGACATTTTTCCGGATCATATTCCCTCTTCTGAAACCGGCGACAAGCAGCATTGTAGTACTGTTTACCCTTCAGATGTGGAATGACTTTACCCTGCCGATGATCATGCTCCAGAGCGCGGAAAAGAAAACGATTACTACGACAGTATATGCATTCTTCAGTTCTTATTCCATGAGGTGGGATTACGCGCTGACATCCTTAACCTTATCGGCGGTTCCGATGATCATCTTCTTCCTGTTTATGCAAAAATACCTTATCTCAGGTATCATCGCGGGTTCAGTTAAAGGATAATGCCGGCAGGAGCTTTTTGCAAGATGTGTGTTCCAATTGATAAATACTTATTTACATCCAAATCACCAATTGTTATAATGAACTCATCAACTGCACGGCAACAACATTTTGAGAAAGTGGGGGTTCATATGACGGAAAAAGAAATGATACAGAAAAATTCCGATGGTTATAGGCTGATGAAAGATCGTTATACAGAACTAAAGGTGATTCTAATGGCTTTTGGAATCAATCTTACAGATATCGACAAGATAAAAGAGTAACTGCAAAGTAAAAAAGATGTAAAGTCCTTAAATTATCAGGAACTTTACATCTTTTTTTACAGAGACTGCCAAAGCGCCTACGGATGCATGATTATCTTCATACATTTCTTCGACTGCATCACCGCAAACGCCTCTTCCATCTCTTTAAGCGGAAAATGATGGGTGATAAGAGGCTCCACCTTCACCCTTCCGTCCTCCACAAAATCCAGGCATTCTTCAAATTCCTGCCTCGTGTAACAAATGGTTCCGTAAATCTTTATCTCGCTCCGCACCACTTTCCCCAGGTCAACCTCCGGCAGACTGTGGTAAAGTCCTGTAACCGCGTATGTACCGCCCTTTTTCAGCATGTTCATAGCGGCAATCGGAACGCCCGGCACACCGACGCAGTCCTGCACATAATCCGCCATCCTGCCGCCGGTAATCTCACGCACCCGCTCCGCCGGGTCATCTGCGGACGCATTTACCGTCACATCCGCCCCCAGTTCTTTTGCAAGCGCAAGCCTTTCCTTGTCCACATCCGTTCCCACGCAGATTACCTGCTTTGCGCCTCTGAGCTTAATGAGCTGCACCGCGTACAGCCCAATCGGCCCCGGGCCGTACACTACGCATACATCCTTTGACGTGACGGGAGACATCTTCACCGTCCGGTAAGCAGAGGCGATGGGGTCTACCGACGCTCCCTGGTCATAGGTAGTCGTATCCCGCATCCTGCGGCAGACCTTCGCCGGAACCCGCACATACTCCGCAAACGCCCCGTCCACATGGATGCCTGTCTCCACCAGATTGTCACAGAGCACTTCCTTTCCCTCAATGCACATATCGCAGTCGCCGCAGCCAATCACGATACAGGGTGTCACCCTGTCTCCCACCTTTAAGTTCTTCACCCGGCTCCCCACTTCCACTACATCCCCGGCAAACTCATGCCCCGGAACCAGCGGCCAGGAAACTTTCCTCGTTCCCGCCAGGATAGGCCCGTCCGTACCGCAGATTCCTACAGACCTTACTTTAATAATCACATCATCATCCCTGAGAGCCGGGTACGGCACATCCTTCACCGCGAATCCCGGGCCCGCATGTTCTTTTACAACAGCTAACATTTTTCTTTCACTCCTCTGGTAAATTATTTTTCTCATATATCCTTCGTCTTACACAGTTTCAAACGATAATCAAAAGATAGACTTGTTAATCTGTAATATAATTTGGTTTTCCATTATTTTAGCCATATGAAACTCCTTTTTCTCGCCATTCATTTACCGAGGAAATCCAGTGTTCGGTTAGCGCATTATCGGTAACAGCCGCCATAAACGGCTTGGCGAGGAAATTGTTTATCTTTCTCAAGACAATTCCATAATCCTCTGTATCCGTATCAATTTTTCGGCAAAATGCCTTCCACTTCTTCTGCATTGTTTCGTCATTTACAAACCCTATTACCTGTTCAAACTGCCCAACCGTAAAAATATGTCCACGATTTTCAAAGGTCTTTTTTAAAGCCTTTGTAAGTGTAGCGCCGTCAAAATCAAATCTATTTGCAAGGTAGTAGATGTCATAGTAGTCCTTCATTCTACTGGAGAACTCCATTAGGCTGAGTATTGCGTCTATCTTTTCTGCAATTGTTGTTTCAAGTGAATAAGTGTTCACTGTGGGAGCAGGAAAATTATCAAGCTGCGTGGGGATTTTTCGTTTTTCTTGTTTTGGCACAATAACATCGCCAACACCAAAATCAATACTGAATGGTGTTCTGGTATTTTTAATTCTCGCCACAATGGAAACCCCGATACCAGCATATTTTTTTGCAACAGCAATCGGCGCAATATCTTTGATTTCAAAGCCAATAAAATCATTTCCTGTAGATATTCCGATAATTTCTTCTAATACAGTTTTCAATTGTTCGGGGGTATTTGATACCTTCCGAAGAAGAAAGTCTACATCCACTGTAACACGGCTGTCAAAATTGGTAACAGAATAAATAAACAGACCGCCTTTGAGAATGAGATTATCAGCGTATTTGGATTTCACCAAACGGCGCAGGAACTCTTCCTGGCAGAAGAGCTGCAGACAGAGCTGATAAGTTCTGCCGCTTTCAGCGGCTTTGTTTTTCAATCTTGCAAGCACTGATGCAGCTATATCAGCCATTCAAAAGCACCTCCATCACATTCATAACCTTTGTATAAAGTTTCATTTCTTTTGCATATCTGGAAAGATTTACAAGATTTTTGTTGTTATCAATGGCATAGGCATTGACCGCTTTATTGAAAATTTCATTGTCCAATTTCGTGCGATACTTGAAACAATCACAAAGCGTCCGCTCACGGTCATAAACCGCCAGAGAAATGCCATTAAAATTATCTATTGTCTTACCCAGATTCAAATAATTCTTTTGGATAAAGTATGGTTTCAAGGGTATTTCCTGTACCCGTTTTACTGTTCTTGAGGCTGTCCGTGGCACTGCAACCGACCATTTACGAGGAGAAAAATCGCTATACCCATAATGAAATAGAGCAGATTCTACGCAGATGATTCCTCTTGGGAGCATTTCTTTTAATATTTGTTCATCTGTCACGAGGACATTTTGAGGAAGTTGATAAAAGCCACGGCGGATTCTTTCTATTACGCCTTCTTTACAGAGTGCGGCTACTTCATAATTTTTAATTCCGTCTAAAACAAAGTCCGATGTTTTTGCTATGCCGCCTTTATTTAAAATTACTTTTCTTGCAAGTTCCCTTTTATTCAAATAAACACCAACTTTCTGCACGCAAAACACTTAGATTGTACGCTTTTATCATATACAAATGCATAGCAGATTTCAATAGTTTCAGGCAGACATTTTGCAAAAATTGCGTGCCGTTTTTAATACCATTTTTTATAGAAAAATGCGCCTACAATTTTTTATACGCCCGCCAAGTCGTTGCAAATTTCCCCCACTCCGTCAGGCACTCTTCCTCAATCCGCGCTCCCAGAGCCGCCTTGTAAGGCGCGCCTTTCACAAGCTCCGGCTCGGTATAAGCCTCCTTTGCGATGGCTGCAAACGCCGCGGCATACTCATCCATGTCATCTTTAGAATACGTCTCCACCGGCTCCGGCGTAAACGGCTCCGGCAGCACCCTTGGATGATGGCTTGTAAAATAATCCTGAAAGCCGTAATCCACAATCCTCCGGCAGATGTCATCGGTAGTAACTCCCGTCTCCTCCGTAAGCTCCTGCCAGCTAAGCCGCGCCTGCTCCATACGGAAACGCCCCTTGGCAAAAGGCATAGAAAGCCCCTTAATCTCCAAAAGTTTTTTAATCAAGTAATTATTATTTAATATAGAAAGCTCCGCGATCTGTTTCATGCCGTCCGCCCCAAGGGTGCGGATATACGCATACGCGCGGATGAGCACCGACGGTACGCCGTAGAACATCCTGAGTTTCCCGATGCTTTTTGGCCTGTCGCCGTCCAGGTAATACTTCTCCCCGTCATATTCCACCGTCGGAGCCGCCACATATTTTGCCAGTTTCTCCGACACGCACTGCGCCCCGGCTCCCGGCCCCTGGCATCCGTGAGGCGAGGAAAAGGACTTGTGCAGATTATAGTGGCACATGTCAAACCCCGCATCCTTCGCCCGGGTCAGCCCGAACACGCCGTTTAAGTTCGCCTGGTCGTAGACGCATAAGCCCCCCGCCTCGTGAACAATATCCACAAACTGGCGGATGCGGTCATTGTAAATCCCCGTGTCCTCCGGGTTGGTAATCATAAGCGCCGCCGTCCGCTCCGACACCGCCGCCTTAAGCGCCTCGATATCCGGAAGTCCGTTCTCGTCAGGGTACAGCGTAATCACCTTGTAGCCGAGAGTCGCCGCCGTGCCCGGATTCGCCGGATGGGAAAGAATCGTCGTGATAATCTCATCCCGCTTTTCGGCCTCGCCCCGCTCCTCAAAGTACGCCCGGATGGTCTGCACATTTGCGAAAATCGCCTGGCTGCCTCCGGAGGGCTGCAGGCTTACCTTGTCCATCCCGGAAATCGCTTTTAGATACTGCTCGTCTTTATACATAATCTCCAAAATTCCCTGCACCGTGCTCTCGTCCTGGTATGGGTGCAGCTCCTGGAACTTTTCCGCGCGCACAAACTGCTCGTGGATTTTCGGGCTGTACTTCATCGTACACGTTCCAAGCCCGATATCGATATTGATATCTGTTCCGATGGTCTCCTGAGAGAGCCGCATGTAATGCCTGAGTACCTGCATCTGGGAAAGCTCCGGCAGTTTCGGCGCTTTCTTTCTTTTAAGCCCTGCCGGAATCAGCTCTGATACCTCGCCGCTTACTTTCTTCACTTCATCGGAGGCTCCCGGAATCAGCACGCCCCTCTCTCCCGGATTCCCCATTTCCATAATAAATGGCTCATCCCAGCGCGCCTGATGGAAATCCCTGTTCTTCTTCACATATCCCATACCTACACCTCCTTTGCCGCCTGCGGCTCACTGTCCGCGGCGTCACGCTTTCCAGCCTGCAAATCCACATCACGCTCTTCAGTTACAATCCGCCGCAAAGCATCCGCAAGAGCGTCCATCTCATCCTGAGTCGTCAGCTCCGACACGCAGTAAAGCGCGCACTGACCAAGCCACGGGAATTCCCCGCTCACATCCTTGCCGCCAAAAATCCGACATTCCAATAACGCTTTATTAATCTCGGTCACGCTCTTTCCGGTTGCCGAAAAATCAACAAGCACCTCCTGGAAATTACTGCCGCCCAATGGATTTGCCCGCACGCCCTCAATCCCATTTAACCGCACGGTCAGATACTTAAGGTTCTGGATAATCGTCTCCCCAAGCTCATACATTCCCTGGGGACCCATGCTCGCCAGATACACGCCCGCCGTGATGCCCCAAAGCCCCGTTTCCGTGCCGAAATACTCATTGGCTTTCTCCCGGCTCCCGTGGGAACAGCGGTAATTCATAGCCCTGCCCCAGCCGTAGGTGTCCGCTTTGTCCGTCTTCGCAATGCCGTACATATAAGTCGGGAACTGCTCCATATATTCTAACTTCTGATGGCTGGCGATAAATCCCGCCTGACCGCCGCCGTACTGCATATGCATCCCCAAAGGCTGGATGTCGCCGCACACGATATCCGCCCCAAGGTTCATAGGGCTTTCCATAATGCCAAGTGCGGAAACCTGCGGCTGCGCGATGCAGACAGCGCCGTACTGGTGCGCCAGCTCAGCAATCTTTTCCGCCTGTGTCTCAAAAAATCCAAGATAAGACGGATTTTCGTAAAATACAGCCGCCGCGTTTCCCTCCTTAAGCCGCTCCTCAAGCTCCTCAAGAGCCATCAGCCCCCGCTCGTCATGCCCCACCTTTATAATCTCAGAAACATTCCTGCAATAAGAAACCGCCTGGCTGTAAATCTCCGGATTCATCATGTCCGGCACTAGAATCACAGTCCTGCCCTTATCCTGCTCCTTATCCGCATCCCCGTTTTCAACGGAAGACTCCTCCGAAGAACTCTGAATCCGAACCGCCATGCGGAATGCCGAGCAGACCGACTGCCCCGCGTCATAGGTCGTATAGCTTACTACATCCGCGTCCAAAAGCTCGCCCATCATGCTTGTATACTCGAAAATCGCCTGCATTTTCCCATGGTCTGAATAAGTATCGCCGCAGTAAGCCGTCAAAAATTCCCCTCTCGTATTAATCTCATCGCACACTGCCGGAACCTGATGCTTATAGCACCCTGCCCCTAAAAAGCTTGCATACTCTTCTGTCGAGACATTTTTGTTCAAAATCCCCGTTACATGTTTCTTAAGCTCATACTCGCTGCGTATCGGCTCCGGCAGATTAAGCCTTTCCTTGAAGAGCAGTTCGTCCGGGATAATGCTCCCGTAAATTTCCTTCACATCCTCCACTCCCAGCTCGTCAAGCAGTTGCCGCCTGATTTCCGGGACACTGTTTGGCATATAAGGATGCACAAAAGATTTCTCCATCGTTTCCTTCCTCCTTTTATATGTAAACTTATCTATATCTATCCGGGAATTTCTGTGCGTTCCCGGATGATTTCCGCCGGGATATAGCGCGCTGGATATTAATAGTTCGCTGTACTATCCCGTCACCTTCATCACCGCGTACTCTCCGTACCCGGTAAGCACGCGCATGTACCCGTGCAAGTAGCCGTTCACTTCCTCATCCCCTGTATCTACATACAGGCATTTTCCAAAAAGGGCAAGCATCTTCTCCTCAGATGCCGCCACGATAATATTTTTCCGCCCCACGCGCCGGATGACCTCCGCGCTAATCTGCTGGTTCCCCCGTCCGAATATATAGCCCTGACCGCCAATGACCGTCACAAGAATCTTCGCCTTCCCGTACTCCGAGACAGCCTTGAGGATTTCCCGCTCCGTACAGTCCGTTCCGACCACCTGACCGCTGTACACAAGGTCAACCCCCAAAAGCGTATTGGCAAAATGCATCCGCTCCATAATACGCGCCGTCGTAGAACCGCCGCCTACAATATAGAGAACGTCGTTTTCCCATGTGTCCGCCATATACTCGGCAAGGCGTTCCGTGCTGTCTTGCCCGCCGCCTCTGCTGCCGCTCTTTAAATTCTGCACCAGCCGGACATCATCGGGAATCTTAAGATACCCGTAAAGCCTCGACTGCACCCTCCCCTGGCGGAACTGCTCCTCGTCAATGTCCATCACTTCCGCCTCTTTCGTCCTGGGGACCTTCCCCTGCATGTACCTTAACGCCAGCTCACCCGCCCTCTTCGGGTTCACCGCGAACACGCCCGAATGAATCTTGCACCCCGCAGGAATCCCAAGCACTGCCGCAGACTTTCCAACCGCATCCAGAATATTGCGCGCCGTTCCGTCGCCGCCCGCAAAAAGGATTAAATCCGCGCCAAGCCCGCAGAGCATCCGCGCCGCCCGGACGGTGTCTGCCGGAGACGTTGCCTTTCCCACAAGGGCGGTATCTGCCAGAGACGTCCATTCTCCCGCATGATCCCCTGTCATACAGTCCAATACCTTGCAGCTAAGACCTGCCTCCTTACAGACATTCTCCCCCATATCTCCCGGACAGGTGCAGATTTCCATTTCTGAAAGTTCCGCCGCCGCTCCTAAAACCCGCAGGGCTACGAGGGCTTTCTTACCGCTCTCAGGCACAGCCCCAAGCTCCAATGCCTTTTTTAACGTCTCCTCCCCGTCGGAACCTTTAAGCCCGACCTTTCCGCCGATTCCCGCTACCGGGTTCACGATAAAACCGATTCTTTTCATACTTCCTCCAGACGCGAAAAATTCGCCGCCTCATATCCTATCTCCATCTTACACGGAGAAACTTTGGATTTCAATTACTTTTTCTTAAGCTATCCTTAATAAAATATCGTTTTCTTTTAGAAATTTAACATACTTTGGACACATTTACTCTTTATAATAAGTGTCAGATAGTTGATAAGGAACTTATCACTATCTCCCCCTCATAAAAGTGTATACGAAGTATCGTACAGCACTTTACTCTCATTCCTTTTAGATAACTATAACAACGACGAGAACCCGTTAGCCGGTGCGGTTAACGGGTTTTCGCTGTCTTGTATGATACTGGAATAATACTGGCATCCATTCTACACTATACCTTAATATAATTATATAAATCCTTCATCAAAACAATAATTTTCTTGTATAAATATTATTTTAACATTTAATAAACAATATTTAACTTGTAATTCATGAATTAATATGCTATTCTTATTGCATGAGGTGAGAAAATGACTACTGGCGAACATATTAAGATAATCCGAAAAAAAAGAGCTTTATCTCAAAAAATGCTTGGCGAAAAACTTGGCGTTTCACAGCAAATGATTGCACAGTGGGAAAATGGTATCGCTAAACCCAAAATAGAAACCATCAAAAAATTAGCAGATGCTCTTGAAGTTCCTGTCTTTGAACTCACAGAAGATTACGACACAAAAAAAATCTGCAAAAAAATAGGCGAAAAACTGAAAAAGCTCCGCATAAACCAAGGACTCACTACACTTGAATTCGCAAACTTATCAAAGATTCCTGAATCAATTATACAATCTTGTGAGAGCGGAACAGACATTATTGAATTAGAACTCTTAAAACAAATTACAACAGCTCTTGGGTCTTCTCTTATTGGCATAGTAGATGATTGGTCTATATACCCTGACAGACCAGATGATTTCACTTGGTATGCCGGAAATTATTGCGACCTGATAAAAGCTGCAGAAAGAGAAAAAAAACATAAAGAAACTCTCTTGCTTGCTGACTACAGAAAACTAAATTCAAAAGGACAAATCGAGGCGAGAAAAAGAATAAATGAACTTACAGAAATCAGAAAATATACGGAAAATGAAGATGAATTTTACGAATAAGCACAAAATAAACATAGCATTATTCATAGAAAGGACAAAGCATGGCAAAGACTCTTGATATTTCACTCTTCAAAAAAGGAAAAAACTATATATCCCTTGGGAAACTTAACCCCGATATTGTCTCTTTCCTAACAGAAAAAGCCCCTCATTTATCAGATGCCCTTAGTGCAGATACAAATATTCTTTTCTGGAAAGACAGAATCAAACATACTGAATTACATAAAAATGATTTTATTTCAGATAAGGAATTCTATCATTGCATAGAACAAATACCTTCTATCATTGCAAATCCTGATTACTTAAGTGTACACCCTAAAGATAACAGTGTTCTGTTTATAAAAGACTTTTCATCCCATGTCTCCGTCGCCATCCGAATTTCTGCCTCTGGATCTCTGTCTTATCGTACTATGTATCCAATTATGGACGCACAATTAGCAAATTATATTTCCAAAGGAAGAGCATGGCCCTGGAAGAAAAAGTCTTGACTTTATGTTAAATTATTGTATAATAAAGTTACTAAAAGCATAAGCTATTTTGAATGAAATCTGAGGACGGAACAGGCAGCCGTCACGCCCTTTGGGTCTTAAAAGAGATGTGGGATTGCCACCCCACCTATTTCATTCAGACTTCACAGGCGGGTAACTTCGGTTATCTGCCTTTTACATTACCCTGGTACACAAAGGAGGAACCCGCATGTTTTACTCACAGGCACAATGGCTCTTATTTTTCTTTTTATACTGCTTTCTCGGATGGGTCTGGGAATGCCTGTATGTCTCTGCTCTAAAACGGCAGTGGATCAACCGCGGATTTCTATACGGCCCTCTGATACCCATCTATGGATTCGGGGCAATCACCGTCCTTTGGATTACCTTGCCGGTGCGGGGCAGCATCCCGCTCATCTTCCTGTTCGGGATGGTCGGGGCAACCATCTTAGAATACTTTACCGGTGCGGCGATGGAGCGGCTCTTTCACGTCAGATATTGGGATTACAGCAACAACCATTTTAACTTAAACGGGCATATCTGCCTGTTCTGCTCTCTTGGGTGGGGCGTGTTCTCGGTGCTCATGGTAAAGGTGCTGCACCTTCCATTTGAAAATGCCGTGCTTAAGATTCCGGAAAACATCGCGAATCTCACAAGCACAGTGCTTGTTGCCGTATTTGCCGCAGACACTACGAAATCCGTACAGTCCGCCCTGGATTTCCGGGAACTTTTGCAGGAGCTTACAGAGCGCAGTGCGGTGCTGTCTTCCCTGGAGGATAAGCTTGAGAATGTATCGGAAAATATTGCCCAAAGCTCTGAACGGCTCCATGAGCATATACATGAGATTGAATCAGAACTTCGGGAAAACCGGGAGATGCTGGCTGAAAAAAGAGAGACGCTCAGGCAGTCTTACAAAAAAGCCCTGCATGAACGCCTGAGAGAGCGTAAGGTTAAAACAGCGCTTAACATTATCCGCCGGAACCCATCCGCTATTTCTCCGAAATTTAAAGAAAGTTTCCATGAACTGAAAGAGCTCTTTGAGGCGCAGCGCAGAAATCGGGAGGAATAGGTCCGTGCCTATATCCTCCCCATATTCCTTAATATCCTCTGGTAAAACTCTTTCTGCTCCCCCTCTTTTTTCAGCATATCCATAACCTGCCCGTCCTTCAGCAGTATGATTTTTTCGCAGTAGCTCGCCACCTTCGGGTCATGGGTCACTAAGAGGATTGTCTTTTTCATCTCCTTATTGATATGGGCAAGCGTTCTAATCACGACTCTTGAAGAATTGGAATCTAAGTTCCCGGTTGGCTCATCCGCAAGGATAAGCTCCGGGTCAGCCGCCATTGCCCGGCAGATTGCCGTCCTTTGTTTCTCGCCGCCGGAAAGCTCATAGGGCTTTTTATCCAGGAGTTTGCGGATGCCGAACTGTGCCGCCACCGCCCTTGCAACCTGGCGGCTTTTCCGTGGTTCCTCTTCGTTTAACGTCAGGGGCAGCATGATATTTTCCTCCACCGTCAGGCTGTCCATCAGATAAAAATCCTGAAAGATAAACGCCAGCTCCTCCCGTCGCACCTTCGCAAGCTTATCCCCGTAAAACTTCGCGGTGGGCTCCCCCTTATACAGCACTTCCCCGCCGTCCGGCTTATCTATCATCCCAAGGGTCTTGAGGAGCGTCGTCTTCCCGCAGCCCGAGCTGCCCATGATTCCGATAAATTCCCCCGGCCTTACAGAAAAAGAGACTCCCTTTAACACCTCGCAGGCGATTTTTTCACCATCAGAATTGACGGTGTAATAATTCCGGACAAGCCCCTTCACCTCTAAAATCCTGCGCGCACGTTTCTTTTCCATTTACCTGACCTCCCTCTACTCTCCGCTTTTTTCAAGCCTTTTTACCATCCTCAGCGTAAATACTGCCGACGCTGCCGCAAGTATCAGCACCGCCGCCGCAGATATCCCAAGCATTTCCCACAGATAGCGCAGGTTCCAGCTCATTTCCATGTGCTTTTGCGACACATCCCCCGCGATAAAGATGAGAGCCGCAGGAACGCCGCCCAAAAACGCCGCCGCGGGAGCAATCAGCATCTCCTTTTTTATACATGCCCTGCGCTTTGCCGCCTCCATCCCGGCGAGGCTTAAGAACTGATACTTCCACCTCATATCCGCGTAGTCATATTTCCCCTTGACCCACAGAATGAAAACAATACAGACCATGAGGATAAATATATTGATTCCGGCAGAAGAAAGCCTTAAGACCTGCGTCCGGTGGTTCTGCCCCATCTCCGCTGTTTTCTCATATATGATATTATTGCCGCGTTTCCCGTCCAGCACATTCACCTGGGAATGTTCTTTGGCGTAAGCTGCTATTTCCTCATAGAGCCTTCTGTACTCTTCCCTGCCGAAATGCTCCGGGGTGCGTATCATCACCGCCAGATTTGCTCCCTCCACCGTGTCCTTAATCTGCCCGAAATACTCGTCGGAAAAGACTATCACCTGCTCCCAGACGTCGCCGCGCCAGATTCCCACACCGCGGGACTGGTATACGCCCGTCATCATCCGGGTTGTCTCCCCCTTAACCTGATATTCTCTTTTAAACTCCTCCCCGGCGATAAGCCCGGCGCCGCTGACAATCCAGAGATTCTTCCTGGCACTTCCGATATAGAGCCTCGGACGGCCTGCCCCGTAGTCAATCCCCAAAAGGTTCCTCTCCTCCCGGTTCCTCTGATACACCACATAAATCTCTTTCCCCGAAAGCTCTGCCTTTTCCTTCGTCCAGTTCTCATAATCCGACGCGCTGATTCCCATATGCTCCCCAAGGTCCGGCGTCGTCACCCGGACACAGGGCTGCGTCCTGATCTTCACACCGTAAGACGCGCAAAGCCCGTCAAGAAACGCCTCATCCCCTGCATTTGCCATCCATACAATATCATACGGCCAGGAGGACTCCTTAAGCACAGGCACATGGTCGCAGATTTTAATCCCAAAGTTAAACAGATTAATAAAGATAAGCACCGCCATTACGACAGAAAGATTCATATTATAATAGAAACGATGATACCACTGGTTCATCCACAAAACCCTCTTCTGGTAATCCCTGCGCTTTTTCACCTTTCCAAGCCACCTGCCGCCAAGAGCCGTCATAAGGCAAAAGAGCGACATACTCACAAGGACCGCCGGAATTGCCTTATTCACCTTCCCCCAGTAAGAGAACAGAAAAGCAAAGGGCAAGGCGGCAAATGCACTTCCCAGAATAAGCGGCACAATGGACGGACGGTAGCTTTTCCCGCTCCTCTTTCCCATGGACAGCACCGCATCCAGACCGAGACATGCAATCAGCTCATCACAGATTACAAATATCAGTGCAAACATCACCATTCCCACAATCACCGTAAGCCGCAGGGGAATCAGATTCCTCTTTACCGCAAGGGCATTGTCATGGAGGATGCTCCTAAGGAGGGGCAGCACCGGAATGCTGAGAATCCCCCCGAGGGCAGCTCCGCCCGACAAGGAACAGAGGATGACCGCCCCGTACTCGCAGCCGATAAAGCGGAACTTATGCTTTTTCTTCATGCCCAGGATGCCGAACATGGCATACTCATAAGAGCGTTTCCGTATATAGGCAATGGTCATCAGCACCATCAGCACCCCTAAGACAACATAAGTCAGTATGAACACGCCCAGATTGGCGTACACCGCCGTAGCATTTCCCCTCGTCCCGGCGGTGAGCTGAATCAGGCTGTCGGAGATAAAAGATGTAATGTAAATGATTGATATGACAAATATCCCGCAGGAGACAATAATCCCAAAATCCCCGCTGCTCCTTCTAAGGCTTTTAAAAAACAGCTTTTTCATAGTTCCCCGCCTCTTTCCAAAAAAGACCGGTGCTTAAGCGCCAGTCTTTTTTATCAACATCTATATTTATAAGAAAACAAAAGTTGCCGCTATAAATGTTACTAACCATATTGTCTTCGCTATCATAATGATGATGGCAAATTTCTCCGTGATGAAAGGCTCCTTCCTGCAAAGCTTAAGTATCAGGTAAATAAACTCAAGCACCAATGCCAGGGCGATGCAAACCACCATCATAGGTAGACACGCTACCCACATCGAATCCATAAGTTCGCTCTTTCCCAGCATCGGCAATGCCTGTAAAAGCGCCTCCTCAGCTCCTATCTTGAACACCTTGCTGATATAAAACGCCGCATATGCAAAAATGACTGCGTTTAACGGAAAATCAACCCAAACCGCACATTCCATAAAGCTCTTTTTGCGTTTCTTCTTTCCCTGACCCTCGTTGTAAATTCTCTCCTCGTTTAATGACATCTGTTTTGCGTTTGACATAGTGCTCGCTCCTCTCTTGATTTTTATTTGCGATATATATTTATCTTCTTTATATATCGTTCATCGCTATATCTGTTATTATAATACATCGATAGCCGACATATGTCAATACCTGATTTAAAATTTTTGAAATTTTTTCTCCGCACCAGATGGCTCTTTATAATATATAATCAGTTGAACAGCCGAAACGTGACACTTATTTTTTATATTTCTGATTTTACCCTACACCTTAAAGCTGCTTTAAGGCCAAAAAGTTTTTGAAACAAAAAAAGTCCGGGCATCCATAATTCTCAGGATGTCCCAGACCCTTTTCGTGTTTTCCTTTAAGACAATGCCTCCAGCTCTGCAATCCGTTCTAACGCCTTCTCATACGCCTGTCTGGTTTGCTCCAGCTCCTGGTCTTTTTGTTTCAATTTCTTCTCTGCATTCTGCCTTTCCTTTTCTACATTCCGCCTTTCCTTTTCTGCATTCTTCCTTTCCTTCTCTGCATTTCGCTTTTCCTTCTCTGCATTCTGCTTTTCCTTCTCTGCATTCCGCTTTTCCTTTTCTGCATTCTGCCTTTCCTGCTCTGCATTCCGCCTTTCCTGCTCCAACTCCTGTTTTTTCTGGTTCAGCTCCTCCTGCATCTCGTCAATCATCAGCTGCACCGTATTCCGGTCCATCTCCCTAAGTTCCTTCGAAAACATACCCATCACCTCTTCTATATTACGGCAGATATCATAAATCTGCTCATACATGGCTTTGAAATCCGAATACTTTTCTATGATGGAGATGAGCGCCTCCGGCTCATCCATGCACAGAAACGCAAGCCATGCCTCTAACCGATTCTCTATCCTGATATGTTTATTGTGCTGGATTTCCCGGAAGATGTCAAGAGGAACGAACAGATATTTCTGCAGGAGGTCCATCTTAAGTCCGGTATTTGACTGCTGTTCAAAATAGTGAAGATATGTGTCAGGAAACTGACGGAATGCCGACGGGCTATGCTCGAATAATACGATAGTGTATACTTGTTTGATGTCTCTGTAGGCGAATTTTTCTTTTCGCTTGCTGCGGACTCTCTTATATTGCCGCATCAGTAAGTCTGCAGAGTAACATGCGCTCCGCTCCCCCGGGAACTTATACCCGATTTTTTGAATCTCAAGGTTGGCGATGCTGCCGTCCTTTAACTGCACTACGATATCCATACCCTCAGTGTACAAAGGAACACACGGTCGGAGAAGAATCAATTTTTGCTCCTGCTGCGACCCTGACTATAGAGATTTGGGTGATTTTCAAGGCGGACGATTGAGGCGTACTGGACGTACGCCGATTGAGGACAACGCGGAAAATCGCCCAAATATCATGGATCAGGGCGTGTGTTCCTTTGTACACTGAGGGTAATAACCAACGAGGTCTCGTCCGCAATCCTCGTGCTGTCTCCCGGCAGCACCTCCACGATATGCACCTCCTGCCCTAAAAGGAACGACAATAACTCGTCAATCCGCTCCGGCACTGTCTCCGGGTTCAGAACCTCTTTGCTGATGAAATCGTACATAGGCTTTACACCCCGAACCCCGGTGCAGAAATCCAGAAACTCCTGCTGGTGCTCTTCACCCCACTGCTCAAACATGGACTTTAAATGCCTGTCCGCCTCAATCTGCTCCATAATCGATTCCTTTGTCCGAATCATGGGAAAATAATCTTGTAACTTGTTTGCCATACGCAAATTCCTCCTTGTAAAATATAATCTGTAAAACAGTTGCATTGGATAACTGCCCGGAAAGACGGGCGATAAGAAAATAGGGCTTTTCAGCCTGATGTACTATGGCGAACGAAGTTCGCCCGCGCCAAAGGCGCATAGATTGCGGGATGCCCCGCCAGCAGATTCAGAGAGCAGTAAAAACTGCCGTTCTGATTTTTATTATCATAACACAACGGCAGAAAAAAGCAAGATAATTATTCTAAATTTTGTGTCACGTTTTGCTGAGATAAATGCTTATATAAAATATAGAACAAAATATAAATCACAGAAAGGAGAACATGATGTCAAACGCAGAGGAAATAACAGCAATAAAACACATCAAATATAAAAAATAAGCAAATTTCAAAAAAAGTATTGACCTTCAAGCTGCTTTAACCATTATAATCAGCTCATCAAACAACAAAGGAGGGCATTTATCATGACGATTAAAGACGTAGAAAGTAAAGTTGGCATTACCAAGGCAAATATCAGATACTATGAAAATGAGGGGCTTATCTCCCCAAAAAGAAATGACGCGAACAACTACCGGGAATATTCTGAGGAAGACATCGAGCAGCTCGAGCGGATTAAAGTGTTAAGAGTCCTCGGAGTTCCAATCTCAGATATCCGGGAGTTAAAGAATGGAAAAGCAACACTTGACAATGTTATGGAAAACCGTCTCAGGCTGCTGCATGAAGAAGAGCAGAACCTTGAGGCTGTCCGGCGGGTATGCGAAAACCTGCGACATTGCCATCTCCCCTACGATTCTGTATCGGAGTCTATACTGGAAGAGGATGAGGCGTCCTGGAGCGAACAGCTCGCGAAGGTTATGAGCGAAGATATTACAAAGGAAATCCTGACGCCGCGGCAGCTTAACAAAAATCTGGCGCTGATGCTGTCCTACGGCTACCTTATATGCGCTGTTGTTTCCTTTTTGCTCGGAGATTGGATATACTCTTATTCCAAAGACATCCTGATTCCCGAAAAGCTTTTAGGCTCCCCGGGATTGATGGAAAATGCGTTTCCATTTGCTATTACATTTATGACCGCTCTTTCCTTCCCGGTCATCCTGTGCATCATATGTTATGCAGCAATGTATTTTACAGCAAACACAAAAATATTAATGGCAGTATTCCATATAAATGCCATTAATCTAAGCCCATTATCTATAGCCGCTTATCTGTTTGCCAGAACTTTTATCACTTTGGAGTACAAAGATATGTCCGTGAGTGGAACGTACTTCGGGTTCTTCTGGCTTATGGTTGCAGCATATGTAATTATGCTGTTCCTGTTATCCCGGACATGGAGACACTTTTTTTCCAAAGCCCGGTATATAGTTGCCGCAGCTATTGGGTACACAGCAGTTATGACGCTTATTGGCGGCACACTCAGCGGACAGTGGCTGACCATTTTCACCGGGTTCTTCCTGTTTACCATGTACATCGGGCTGAACTGGTTCCATGCATGTCAGGATTCAAAGGGCGGCAACCGATACTTTGCCATAACGGAAAGCTGCCGGATTATGAACATCCTCGGCACTGCTTTCGATATGAGAGGCAAGACAATCCCTACCTGGGTAGAAAGATAATTATCCAAATATTGCAGACAGGGAGCGAATTCACCCTCCGCTCCCTGTTATCCGACTCTTTACTGCAGTCTCGCCACCACCGGTTTCGGGCCCTCAAACATCACGATAATAACAGGCGTTCCCGGCTGTATCTCTTCCTCATTTGTCTTAATCTTCATCCGTTTGCCGCGAAACGTTCCCTTACCCTTGTAAGTAATCGCAGTATCCGCCACTCCGATTTCCCACAGAAGTTCCGTCTCCCTTTTATTATTCAACATCTGGATAAAGCTCCTCAGCACAATCTGCCCGACAGCCGCCGCAAGCGCTATCCACACGCCCCGTTCCATACTGTGCGCCAAAATGGCCACTCCGACAGCAAGGATAAATCCGCTGTTATTCATCGCTCCGGCTCCTGCGCTGCCCCAGTCCCTTCCATGTACATAGTAGAGTTCCAGGTCGTTGTGTTTCTCCCAGGCGCTTAAGATAAAACCATATATAAGGAACGCTCTCCCAATATATTCCACTATAAACACAGGTACTTCCTCATCATTTATATCTATAATGCCCATACCTCTCTCCAGGCACCACCGCATCATCAGAAACAGAATCGTGCATCCCAAAAACCAAATAGCCATATTAAGATCCAGCACATCCCGGTACAGCCGGTTCATCTCACGTCCTGCCTCCCCCGGGTCGCCCATCTGCCTTACGGCCTCTTCTTCTGCCTCTTCCTCGCTCATGCCGGATTCCATAAGAGCCTCCTTGCAGTCCTCGATATGGTCCTGGTACTCTCTCATGATCTCTTTTCTTATCCTGGAATTTTCAATACGTTTTGTCAATGCCTGCAAATACTTATCAGCCTTCAAAGTTCACACCACCTATCATCATGCCTACCGCGTTCGCGTAAGTGTTCCACTCTTCAATCATTTTGTCAAGGTATTTCCGTCCGTTCGGCGTAATCTGGTAATACTTGCGGAGCTTGCCGTTGGCCTCCTGGTCGTATCCCGTAAGATACCCGCTCTGTACCAGGCTGTGGAGTAAGGGATAGAGGGTTCCCACTTTAAGCTCAAATACATTGTTGGAGCGTTTGGATAATGTATCGATCATCTCATAGCCATACATATCCTTTTCCGACAAAAGCTTTAAAAGCAGCATGGATGTATTACCGGAAACAAGATTTCTGCTTACTGTCATGTCATTCACCTCTCTTCTCAGCTAAATCAATTTCGATATATATATTATCAGTCATATTTTATAGTTCAATATATATCGGTTATCGTTATAACTATATTACATCGGCGTTCGATATATGTCAATACCTTTTTTTATTATTTCACAAAAAAATCACCATCCCCGATGCTTTAATACATCAAAAACAGTGATTTCACTGCGCGATCAGGGGCTCGAACCCTGGACACCCTGATTAAGAGTCAGGTGCTCTACCAACTGAGCTAATCGCGCATAATTCTTAATTTTCTTTTATTATTTCCTTAACGCAAGTGCTATTATATAACAGAATTCCTGTCATTGCAAGTATTTTTTTCATTTTATTTAAAATTTTTCGTCATCCGTATTATTAATAAATATTCTCTAATACATCAACGCCCAATTTTTGACAGCAGCACTCTTACATTCGCCTCATCTTTTCCTTCTACAGATATTTTGTAGAAATCCTTTACATTGCCGCTTCTGCCGCCGGGGCTGTTCATTACCATTCTTAAATTGTTATTGACCATATCTGTTTTATACTTAATTTTTTGTTCATCTAATAGATTCTTAGCTGCTAAAAACTTTTCTAATTCCGAAGTATTATATACTTCTTTCCATTTTCTTAACATATTGTTATCCTTTCAAAAACAGCTTGTGAGGAATGTAAAATCTACTATGAATTATATTTTACATTCCCCCAACTTGCCCGTCAATTATTTTTTCAGCATTTTAAGACTCCGGTCATACACCGCACCGCTCCCCATCGCACACCCTTTTCGGCGGGTGCATATATAAAAGCAGCGCCGTAAGGAACATGCAGCACCCGGCAGGGTAGTGCTCCGCCGCCCCTGACAGAAAGGCGAGCTGGCGCTTTGCAGCCTCCTCATATCTTTCCTTCCCGGTAATTTCAGCCAGCCGCACAAGGCAGTAAGCCATCACCGAATTGCCGCTGGGCAGTGCATTGTCGTAAACTTCCTTCGGCCTTGTGATGAGCCGTCCGTTTTCCGGCCCGTACAGGAAATATCCCCCGTTCTTCTCATCCGCGAACTGCCGGACTGCCTCTATACAGATTTCCTCCGCCCTTTCCAGGTACATTTCCTGAAAATCCGCATCATACAGGCTGATGAGCGCCGCCGCATAGCAGGCGTACTCATCCAGGAATCCCCTGACCTGTCCTCTCCCACCCCGGCAGCTTACATAGAGAATATTGCCGTCAGCAAGATTCCCCTCTATAAATTCCTGCGCCCTCTTAGCCGCCTGAAGATACTTCTTTTCTCCCGACGCCTGATATAAAATGCACAAGCCGCAGATAGCAAGGGAATTCCAGGACGTCAGCACTTTATCGTCAAGATGGAGCTTTGCGCGGGATTTCCGATAATTATACAGCAGCCTTTTTTCTTCCGAAAACCCATCGCATGTCTTCTGCCCTCCCAGCAGATTCAGGATATTCTTTCCCTCAAAATTCCCGTTTTCCGTCACATCATAATACGCACAGAATTTTTCCCCGCTTTCTTTTCCAAGTACTTTTATGACTTCCTCATAGCTCCAGACATAAAATCTTCCTTCCTCGCCCTCGCTGTCCGCATCCTGGGCAGAGTAGAATTCTCCCCCGGGCCCGGTCATCTCCCGCAGTACATATGCCGCCGTCTTTTCCGCGGTGTCAAGGAACTCCCTGTCGCCCGACTCTTTATAGGCGGCAGCATAAGCGGCTATCAACAGCGCATTGTCATACAGCATTTTTTCAAAATGAGGGACAAGGAAATACTTATCCGTGGAATAACGCGAAAAGCCTCCTCCAATCTGGTCGAAAAGCCCTCCGCGCCGCATCCTGTCAAGGGTTGCTTTTACCATCCCAAATATTTTTTCTTCCTGATATTCCTTTGCATACAACGTGAGGAATATCAGGTTATAAGGCATGGGAAACTTAGGCGCATCACCGAATCCGCCGTTTACCTCGTCATAGCTCCCCGAAAGCAGCCTTGCCGCTCTTTCAGGTAAGGATATATCTATTCCCTCACATAGTTCTTCCTCCGGCACATCGATAAGATGCGCCAGTATTTTCTCTGCCGACTGTATCAGCCCGTCTTTATCCTGCTGCCATTTGTCTGCTATGGCAAGCAAAAGCTCCTTCAAGCCTGTCATGCCTCTTACGGTCATGGGCGGAAAATACGTTCCTGCAAAAAATGGTTTCTGCAGCGGCGTCAGAAAGATGTTCATGGGCCACCCTCCGCTCCCGGTCATCGTCTGGCACACGGACATATATACGCTGTCAATATCCGGGCGTTCCTCCCTGTCCACCTTCACAGCTACAAAATACTTATTGAGAATCTCTGCGATTTCCTCATTCTCAAAGCTTTCCCTCTCCATTACATGGCACCAGTGGCAGGTGCTGTAGCCGATACTTAAAAATACGGGCTTATCCTCCCTCTCTGCCTTCTCAAAAGCCTCCTGGCACCATGGGAACCAGTCTACCGGATTGTCCGCATGTTGTAAAAGATACGGACTTTTTTCATATTTTAAACGATTGCTCATCATACACCTCCGCAATCTATTATTTCAACCCATCCCGAATTTCATTCCTGTATTGTGCAGGAGTCTTATTATAATGTTCCTTAAATTTCTTAATAAAATAAGAACAGGAAGAAAACCCTACAGATTCGCTGACAGAGTTGACACTTAAGGCTGTCATAGACAGCAATTCTTTCGCCCTTTCCAGCCGTATCGTCGTAAGTGCCTGCACTGGGGTAATATGATATGAATTTTTCATGCACCGGATAATATGTACCGGATGAAAATTATACATCTGAGCCAAATCCTGAATCGTAAAACTCTTCTCATAATTATTCTGAAGGTACTGCATGATCTCCGAGGCAAGGGTGTCCGGAGTATTGCTGAACCTGGAATCAAGGTTCAGCATATCTAAGACATTTAAAAAATGTTGCTGCTGTTTTAAAGGATTATTTATTTTCCTGTATTTTTCCGTGTGATTATCATATTTGTTGATTGAAAACATAAGTAAAGGGTCAATATAGTTTTTAAGAAACTGCCCCTGGTCTTCCGGTAATTGAATATATTTCGGAAGGGTCACGTAAAAGGAAGTATCCCGGAACAAAGATTTATTCGAAACCTTACTGACCGGATGGATATGTTCCGATTCATAATACGCACCTGAAAACCCCATATGTACCCAATAAAATGATGTTTCAGCATCACAGATCCGATAACTGCTGTGGGTCTTGTCAGGCGATAATATCAGAAGTTGATTTTCGCCTATAGTATATTGTTGATTTTCTTCCATAATAAACAATTTTCCCGAGATTACGAACAGCAAGTCAAAAACTCCGATATTCGAACGCTTTTTATGCCTGTCACCTTTTCTATATAAGGCTTTTCCGGCAGCAATAAAGTGCGGTGTAGGCGGATTTTCAAAATGAATATAGATCATACGGCATACCTCCTTACAAAAAATATAATGTTAAAAATATTATATTTATTTATTTATTTTGTGTTAAAAATATTATATAAATGTGTTAATAGTATATCTTGTTTCAAATACTTTGGCAATATATAATTCAGAATATAAAGAAACAAGGCCAAAAAAGCCGGAACATTCTAACAGATAAGGAGGAAAAATTATGAAAAACAGAAAAATCAGGCTTTTGTCCGCAGTATTGTGTGTAAGTATGGCTATGACATTAGGCGCATGCTCCGGAAAATCCGAGGAAACAGCAAAATCAGAGGATGAAACAGCAACAGAAGAGGTAACCATATGGGTAAGGGAGCAGATGGAAGCTCCAATTACAGCGGCGGTAAAACAATACAATGAGAAACAGGACAAAGTGAAAGTAAATGCAGTTGTATATCCTGACGATGAATTGACCGACCAGCTTACTCTGGCCCTGTCTTCCGGAAATGTCCCGGACATCGTATCCTTAGATGATATCCTGGCTCCATATTACAATTCCATCTCTGCGCTCTCTGATGTATCTGAAGAATTCGCAAAATTGGAATTCAAGGATTCCTTTAGTCAGGGAATGGTTGATCTTGGTACCTACGAAGGAAAACAATATGCTATTCCGTTCGCACCGGATGTTTCCATTATGTTCTACAACAAAACACACTTTAAAGAGGCAGGGCTTGATCCGGAAAAAGGACCTGAAACATGGACTGAGTTCATAGATTACGCGCAAAAGCTGACACGCGATGGAAGATACGGATACACTTACAATGGCGGCGGCGGTCAGATGTTCACTTTTGTACCATATATCTGGAGCAACGGCGGCGACCTTCTGTCAGAAGACGGAAAAACCTGCCTGCTAGACCAGCCGGAAGCAATAGAAGCATTGCAATTATATGATGACCTGACCAATAAATATAAAGTAGCTCCCGAAGGCGTTACAACTTATTCATGGTCCGAATCACAGGATGCATTCCTAACTGGCAAAGTAAGTATGACTGTCCTCGGAAATTCACAGCTCTATACGTTCCTGACAGAGCATCCTGATTTTGATTTCGGCGTATGCCTGATTCCGAAAAAAGACGGAAAAGAACACACTTCCTTCGGCGGCGGCGACTTGATCGCGATTATGGAACAGTCTAAGCACAAAGATGCTGCATGGGATTTTGTAGAATATGCACTGAGCGAGGAAGTCCAAGTAGAACTGTTTGCAAAGAACGGCCTTCTTCCGTCAAGAACGGATCTTTTCGATAACGAATACTTTAATAAAAACGATAAGTACAAAGTATTAGAAGAAGCATTAAAAGTATCAAGAGCTTCCTGGTCAGAAAAATATAACGAGATGAACCAGCCTCTTGTGAATGCAACTCAGAGCTGCCTTATGGGAAATGCAACTGCAGAGGAAGCGTTTAAAACCGCAACTGAGGAAATCAACAAGATCATGCAGTAATATTACCAGGGCATCATGGCTCGCAAAGGTATGATGCCCTTTTTAGAAAAAGGAATCGCTATGACAAGATCAAAAAAATATCATAAAAAAATAATACCGGTTTTATTCATATGTCCGGTTTTAATCATTAATCTTATGTTTTTTTGCCTGCCGTTTCTGCAGTCACTCGCTATGTCATTTTTTGAATGGCCTCTGTTAGGGGAGAAAACATTTGTAGGGCTTTTAAATTACAAGGAGCTGCTTGCAGACCATCAGTTTCACGTCTCGCTCCTTTTCACTCTGAAATACACTCTCTTTGTGACACCGGCACTGTTTGTGACCGCATTTGCGCTTGCATTATTAATTGACAGCAAATTTAAAGGTGTGACGTTTTTCCGGACAATCTATTTTTCTCCGGTTGTCATCTCCATGACTTCCTGCAGCCTTATATGGCTGTGGATATACAACGACCTATACGGAATCCTGAATCACATCCTTTTAAAATGGAAGATTATTGATGAAGGGGTCTTATGGATGGGAAACGAAGCTACCTCTCTGCCAGCAATTATCTTTATGATAACATGGAAGATGTCAGGCTTTTCAATGCTGATCATTCTGGCTGCTTTTCAGTCAGTGGACACGCAGGTATATGAATCCGCAAGCATTGACGGAGCCGGAAAAATGCAACAGTTTTTTCATATAACTATGCCGATCATCCGTCCGCAGGTAGGCCTCGCCCTGATTATGTCTGTGATTGGTTCCGTGCTCGCTTTTGAACAATTTCTAATCATGACCAAAGGCGGACCAACAGAAACGACGACGACATTGGTCCATTATATTTATAATACTTCATTCAAATATTATAATTTCGGATACGGTTCAGCAATGACAATGGTTCTTTTAGCAATAATGCTTGTGCTCAGCATACTTCAGATGCGGCTGCTGAAAGACCCTACAGAATAAAAGGGGGAACGCATTATGAAAACAAAACATGCAGGACACATCGCTGCAAATACTATCCTGGGGTTGATCATGCTGCTCCCTCTGTACTGGACATTTATTACCTCGGTAAAAGAAAAAGAAGACATTTACCGCCAACCGCCGGAAATCTTTCCCCGGAACATAAGCTTTGACAATTACCGGGAAATTTTGTTTCGAAATGAAGGGGTATTTCTCCGATACCTGAAAAACTCAGTCGCCACGACTATAGTGACAATGGCACTGGTAGCGGCAATCAGTTTGCTTGCAGGCTACTCTTTTTCAAAACTCCAGCTTGTGGGAAAGAATTTCTTTCTCCTGCTCATCTTATCTGCGCTGATGATTCCTTTTCAGACTTTGATGATACCGCTCTATTCCATCATGTCCGGCCTTCATCTGACAAATTCAAGAATGGCGATGGTCCTTATATATGCAACATTCCAAACACCATTTGCTGTATATATGATGAAAAATGCATTTGACATGATACCGGACGAATTAAGGGATGCGGCCCGTATCGACGGAGCCGGCGAAATGAAAACCTTTGTAAAAATAATGTTACCGACAACATGGACATCCATTGCAACTATTGCCATATACTCCGCATATACTACCTGGAACGATTATCTTATTGCTGTTGTATTCGCCAATAATGAAAACATCAAAACATTTAATGTTGGCCTTACAAATATGGCAATTGGACAATACGGGACAGAATGGGGTCTTCTGACTGCCGGTTCTTTGATTGGTCTCGCTCCGATCATGGTTCTTTTTATCTTTTTACAGAAATATTTCATAAAGGGAATGTTAGGCGGAGCCATTAAATAAATAACCTGGAGGAAATTATGGACTTTAGAAGATTTAAAACACTGCATATCGAGGAAGTTACACCCACCGGCTGGCTGAAAAAGCAGTTAGAGATTCAGGCAGAAGGACTGTCAGGAAAATTACATGAATCTTGGGAAAGTGTAGGAGCCTATAGCGGCTGGCTGGGAGGCACCGGCGAAAACTGGGAGAGGGGACCGTATTATCTGGATGGTATTCTTCCCCTCGCCTATTATCTAAAAGACGACCGTTTATTCGAAACCGCCGAAAAATTTATCCGTTGGACACTGAAAAGCCAGGACGACGATGGAAATTTCGGCCCATTAGAAAGCAAACACGACTGGTGGTCCCGTATGGTCATGCTAAAAGTACTGATACAATATTATGAAATTACCCATGAGGACAACGTTCTGCATTTCATGCACAAGTACTATAAATACCAGCTTACGCATCTGCGTGAAAATCCGCTGGAGGATTGGGGAAAAGCCAGATGCGCAGATCTTTTATACTGCATCAAGTGGCTGTACGAAAAAGACCCTAGGGAATATCTAAAGGAACTATCCTTATTGATACTGGAACAGGGCGAAAACTGGAACTGCTTTTTTGAAAACCTTCCTTTTACATATCCGACAGAATATTACTATACTTGGGCGGATATGGAACGATTTTCAAAGGATAGTATCTGGGAGCTTATGAAATTTCACCAGACCCACATCGTCAATGTGACAATGGGCACCAAGTACCCGGCGATGGCATCATGGGTGCTCGATCAAAATCTGTCAGAAACACTGAAAAAAGGAATCCGGAACCTAAAAAAATATCACGGTGTCGTGACAGGTGCCATCAACGGAGATGAACATCTTGCAGGCAACAACCCATCCAGAGGAACCGAACTCTGTGCTATTGCAGAGTATATGTTCAGTCTCCAGATCATCTTAGAAATATTCGGTGATACAGAGTTTGCCGATCTGCTGGAACGACTGGCTTTTAATGCATATCCTGCCATGTTCACCGAAGACTATATGGCCCATCAATATTTACAGCAAGTGAACCAGATTGCGGCAACGAACGAGACAAGACCCTGGTACAATAACCTTGACGACTCAAATACCTTTGGCCTGGAACCCAATTTCGGCTGTTGTACGGCAAACATGCATCAGGGATGGCCAAAATTCGTAAGAAGCCTCTGGTACAGAGAGGATTCCGGACTCGTATCCATGGTTTTTGCCCCCAATGAACTTAAGACAAAAATCAATGGTGAAGACATCTGGATTGAAACTAAAACGCAGTATCCGGCACGATTAAAAATAGAGTATCTTATAAAGCAAGCCGGAACAATTCCATTTACACTAAAAATAAGAATTCCTGAATGGTGCCATACATATGAAATTCACTGTAACGGAACGGCGCTCCAACATGCAAGAGAGGACGGATATATCAAGCTATACCGTCGCTTTTCCGAAAAGGAACGGATCGTTGTCAGCTTCCATGCAGAAGTAAAAACCAGTCATTGGTATCATAACAGCATATCACTGGAAAAAGGACCCCTTATTTTTGCTCTTGATATGGATGAACACTGGCACACTTACCGCAGTCATGCAGGAATTGATGATTATGAAGTAACTTCTCAGAGCGCCTGGAACTATGCTCTAATTGCAGGAGAAAAAATCACCGTCCAGGAAATGCCTTTCGGTAAAGTTCCTTTTGAAAAGCATCAACCTCCAATTGTTATACAGACAAAAGCAATAAAGACAGACATTTGGAAGCAAGAAGGCGGAAACACCGGCAATCTTCCAAAAAGCCCCATCAAAGCAGAAGGAAAACCAGAAACAATCCGCCTGATTCCCTTTGGTTGTACGCATTTGAGAATCGCCCAATTCCCCTTTTGCAATATATGATAACATCTGAATACCTTGCCATATAATACCGTTTTCTGCTGGAACATCATATTCCACGAAAAACGGTATTATTTATGCAAAATTAATTCTTGAGGAATTGCAGTATATGGTGTAACATTATTTTGGTAAATCTTCGACTGATTACGGCGAATTACACCACATACATTAATAAGGAAAGCAGGAACACTTATGATAAAGGAATTTTTCTTAAACAACCGCATATTTGCAGCAAAAAAGACAATTTCCGTCATTCTCATTTTATTTGGCATATTTTTTGTACTCTCAAACAGAGGTGTCTATTACAGCATACACTCTTCTTTTGTGCCTCTTGAAGAAGAACTCCAGGAAAATGAAACTGTCATTCGTTTTTCCGGCACCAGAACCTTCGAGCAGGAGTTTACCGGTTGGAACGGTGCTCTCAAGAGATGCCGCCTCCGTTTTTCCAACCAAGGGCGCGACCTCGCAAGCGGCAGCGTGACGGTCAACATCCTGGACGCTGACGGAAATATGCTGCAAAGCACAGAAAGGCCGCTGACACAGATTGGCAGAAGGACTTATTTCGTCTTTGAGGATTCAAATGAATTATCGAAAGACAAGACCTACACCCTGCAGGTTGTTATCCGTGATGCCTACAATCCGCAGGGGTTCGGTATCTGTACATATACAGATAAGGGCGAGCTTTTCGGGCAGCTTACCCAGGACGGCGCCCCCATCGACAACCGCCTGCGCGTTTCTTTCGGCTACCGCTTTTACAATACAAGGGCGATGGCGGATATGCTGATTCTGCTTGGGCTTTCTTTGCTCTTTGTATTTATCCCCTTCGGGCGCATCGACGGATTTATCGAGAAAAAGACGGACAGAAAGACGGATACAAATATACTGATGTCAAGGATTTTCCTGTTCGTGACGCCGGTTCTGTGCGTTTTTCTCGGAGACCGTTTTAATGACTACCATCTCTCCGAGATGCTCCGGCGCATTATTACCTGGCAGTTCTGGTTCAACCTGGTCATCTATACGACGCTTGTGCTGGTGGTATATGTGATTCTTAACCGGGTGCAGTATACATGCATTATCGTTTTGGCGGCGGCTTTTGTCATGCATATCGCCAATTATTATGTATGGGTCTTCAGAGGATGCCCGATTCTTGCGGCAGACCTGCAGTCCGCTGCCACGGCATTTAACGTCGCCAACAATTTTTCCTACTCCCTCGACCTTACCGGGGTGTGGGGAGTAGTGTATATCCTGTCATTTACCGCCATGCTTTTAAGCCTTAAGGGCTATAAAGGGCCGCGCCTGAAACAGCGGATGTTTGCGGCAGGTGCATGTGCTGCATATATCGTTTTCTTTAATGTTTTGTTCCTGCAGACGAATTTTGTGCCGGAACATGTAAGGCATGATGTATGGAAACCTCAGCGCACTTACGCCAAGAACGGCAACGCGCTGTCTTTCCTTATGTCATGGTCATCCATCCGGATTGATAAGCCAAAGGGCTACTCCGCAGAGGAAGTAGAAAAAATTACCAGGAGATACTCTTCGGACAAGGCGTCCGAGGCGGAGACGGCAGAAAGCCAGACTCCCAACATTATCGCCATCATGAATGAATCTCTTGCAGACTTAAGCTATGACGGGCCGATTGAGCTGTCGGAGGATTATCTGCCTTTCCTGCACAGCCTTACAGAAAATACTGTAAAGGGAAAGCTCTATGTGTCCATTGAAGGCGCCAACACTGCGAACTCCGAGTTTGAGTTCCTGACCGGGAATTCCATGAATTTCCTCCCCTACCGGAGCATCCCCTACAATGAATACATAAAAGACACGACCCCATCCATGGCCCACACGCTGAAAGCCCAGGGGTACGGCGGTGTAAATGCTTACCACCCATACCTGTCTTCCGGATGGAGCCGGACGATTGCTTATCCCGCGCTGGGATTTAATAATTGCTATTTTCAAGAGTACTATGAGAAGAACAACAATTTTGACCTGGTAAGGAACTATATCTCCGACGAGGCTGATTTCCGTCAGATTATTGATGACTACGAGGCGTCCAGGAAAGAAACGGATTCCCCTTTCTACCTGTTTAACGTGACCATGCAGAACCACGGCGGCTACAATGGGAAGAGAGGACTCGTGGAGCCAAAGATTACCATTAAAGATGCATCGCTCAATGACCCGGAGGCAGAGCAGTACATCAACCTTGCGAAAATGAGCGATGATGCCTTTAAGACGCTGGTGAAGTATTTTGAAAAAGTTGATGAACCGACGCTTATCGTCATGTTCGGCGACCACCAGCCGCCCATTATAAATGACTTTTACAGCAACCTGTTCGGCAAAGACATAGATGACCTGACGCCGGAAGAGGAGGCTAACTGGTACTCCACGCCCTATGTCATCTGGGCAAATTATGACATCGAGGAGGCTGAGCTTGATATGAGCGCAAACTATCTGTCTTCGTATGTGATGAACCTTGCCGGAAATAAGCTGACCGGGTACAATAAATATTTGCTGGAGCTACAAAAAGAGCTGCCCGCCATCTCGGCAGTCTGCTATATGGACAAAACCGGGAAAATACATAAATATGATGAAAAGACAGAGTATGACGAACTTCTCACCACCTACCACATGCTCCAGTACAACCAGATGTTTGACAAGGAAAACCGAGCGGATGAGTTCTTTTTCCTGCAATAAAATGAAAAGGAGGCAGATTATGGCAAACGAAACAATGAAACTTTCCCAGGAGACGGCTCCTGCCTGCAAAATCGAGCATCACGCTATGATGTTCGCATTCCTGGCAAAACACGCCATCGAGCGGTGCGGCGAGAGGGGCAAGACGGCGATTCTCGAGGGGATGACTGTCTACGGCAATGAACGCGGCGCGCGCATGGCTGCAAATGCCCTCGCCCGCGGCGATGAGCTGACCACCATGACAAACCAGGCTTACGGGGAGTGGAAACAGGATTACGACGGGCAGATGGAATTCGGGCAGTTACGCACCGAGCCGACGTTTCAGACCTACATTGCAAAATGCGCCTGGTGCGACGCCTGGAAAAAGCACAATATCACAGAGTACGGAAAATATTACTGCGTCAACGTGGACAACGCGGTTTATCAGGGATTCCGGTCTGACTTTGTCTGCACCCCTACCGCTACGTCCTTAAGCTGGGGCGGTGAGCGGTGCGAGTTTGACTGGGGGCATCCGCTGTCGCCGGAGGAAGTGACGGCGCTGGCGGAAAAGAAACGGGAGCTTGGAACATCCTGCATGAAGGACTTTGATTTCCATACGGCGCACCTGAAATATACGCTTGGCCGTGTGCTCACTGAAAAGTTGGCAGATGAGGGGGAAGAGATTGTGCGGATGGCAGTCAAAGATTTTGAGCGGACATTCGGGGAAAAATGTCTCCATGCATTAGAGGGGGTTGACATAAGCGAGTTTTGAGAGGGGCGGAAACTTTGTGTGAGGTCCGCGGGGCATCCGGCTATATTCCTACGGAACCACGCTCTCGCTCGGAAAAAAACGTAGCAGTACTAAGCTCAATGCATATGCCAGCCTCGTAAACTCGTCTGGCATATGTATTTCGCTAAGTGCTGACGTTTTTTACGGGATTCCTTTAGGAACACAGCCGGATGCCCTGCGGGCCGCCAAGGGTTGCGGCGGTGCGAGTGTGGGCTTGGATTAATGTGCACGTTGATTGCAGAAAAATAGAGATTTTGGAGGGAGGTGCGGATTGTGGGTAATTTTATTTCTGAGTGGATTTTGCAACATGAGGGGGAACTTACCCGGGCGGCGGATTTTATTTTCCGGCATCCGGAGGTTGCTTATGAGGAGGTTTTGTCTTCGCGGTGTCTGGCGGACTTTCTGGGGAAGGAGGGGTTTGCGGTTTCCTGGGGAACTGCCGGGCTTTCTACTGCTTTTACGGCGGAGTGGGGCGGTGGGGAGCCTGTGATCGGGTTTCTGGCGGAGTATGATGCCCTTGCGGGTGCCGGTCATGCCTGCGGGCATAATCTTTTGGGGACGGCTGTGTGCGGGGCGGCGTGTGCGCTGAAGGAATATATGGCGGCTGCACATATGCCGGGAACGGTTCGGGTGTACGGCTGTCCGGCGGAAGAGATTATGTCGGGAAAGATTGTGATGGATGCGGCAGGGGTTTTTAAGGATTTAAGCGTTGCGGTCACATGGCATCCTTTTGACCGGAACCGGGTCAGCAATGATATCTGGCAGGCGCAGGACATCAAGAACTACACGTTTCACGGGATAAGCGCCCACGCCTCCAAATCGCCGGAGGACGGCAGGAGCGCCCTTGACGCGGCGGAGCTTATGAATATCGGCGTCAATTATCTCCGGGAGCATGTGCCGGGGGATGTGCGGATGCATTATGCCTATGTAGATAACCACATCCCGGCAAATGTAGTTCCGGACATAGCTAAGACAAATTACTTTATCCGCTCCTCAAAACGTTCCCGCACAGAGGATGCAAGCCGTCGGGTGGACGACTGCGCGAGAGGCGCCGCACTGATGACCGGAACGACCGTGGATATTGAGCTTGTAAAGAGCTGCAAGGAGATGAAGGTCAACCGTCCTCTGGCGGAAATCTTCTATCAGGCGATGACACGCATCCCGACGCCGGAATATACAAAGGAAGAGCTTTCATTTGCCGCGGAAATCTGTAAGAAAGCCGGATTTCCCGACGGCGGAGACTATTTTTCCGGCCTGGAGCCGTTAGAGGACGCTCCGGTTCCGATTTCCATCGGAACGGATGCCTCAGAGGTCAGCCATACCGTGCCGTTAATCACCGTCAGCGCCGCTACGATGTGCAAAGGCACACCGCTCCACCACTGGGCGGCGGCCAAACAGGCTGGCATGAGCATCGGGCAGAAAGGGATGCTGTATGCCGCAAGATGCATGGCAGAAGGAGCAAAGCTTTTGCTGGAGACACCAGACGGATTCGGGAAAATTTGGGAATTCCACAGGCAATCCTCTGGCAATCAGTGATACAAAAACAGGAGGGATTTATTATGATAACAAAGAAAATCGGCATCATCGGATGCGGGAACATGGGCGGAGCTATCCTATACGGCGCGCTGGAAAGCGGCGTACTCCCAAAAGAGAACGCTTATGTCTACGACATCAACCCAGCTATGATGGAAAAAGCTGAAAAATGGGGCGTACACCTTGCCGCTGACGACGAGGACGTATGTAAGAAAGCGGACATAATCCTGCTTGCCGTAAAGCCGCAAAACGCGGCAGAGGCGCTGTCCATGTGCAAAAATGCTCTGGACGGCAAAGCTGTGATGTCTATCGTGGCAGGCGTGACCGTCAATCGTCTGCAGAATATGATTGCAGGAACCCCAAGAATCTTACGCATCATGCCAAACACCCCCGCCATGGTCTACGAGGGTGCATTTGCTCTCTGTTCCGACAATGACTTTACAGCGGAAGAGCTTGATAACGCAACGTCCATCTATGAGACAATCGGCGTTGTAGAGATGATTCCGGAACATCTCATCGATGCCGTGTGCGGCTTAAGCGGCGGCGGTCCGGCTTACGCTGCTATGTTTATTGAGGCTATGGCCGACGGCGGCGTAAAGCAGGGGCTACCGAGAGCAACCGCGTACCGCTTAGCAGCACAGACCTGCCTGGGAACGGCTAAAATGATTCTTGAAAAGGGCATCCATCCGGGAGAGCTTAAGGACATGGTAACTTCCCCCGGCGGAACAACCATTGAAGGCTGCGAGGCACTTGAGAGGGGCGGCATGAGGGCCGCAGTGATTGACTGTGTGAATGTGGCGACCGAGAAATCAAAGAAACTGTAAATAATGCCAGATATACGGCAGGACATGTATGACCAGAATACTGTCCTGCCGTATATAAATTATTTGAATAATTCTTCCGTTATCTTTTTACTTTTGTTTTGTAATTATCCATTTACCTTTTCGGTTCGTGCCTTCTCTGGCTAAAATTTTTTCCTTCTGCAGCTTTGCAAAAAGTCTTTTTACTGTTGCGACTGACACTTTCAATTTTGCTGCATATTCCTTCTGCGTCCTCGCAGAATCCTGTCCAATGTAAATAAGCAGTTTTTTCTTCAAATTTTTTTCATTTGAAATGGTTTCTGGAATAGTGTCAGAAATGGTGTCAGAAACAATCTCACTGATACCATTTATACAATTTTCCTGCCAAAAATCAAAGGAAAATCCTTCATTCAACGGAACAATAATCCGAAATATATCACCTTCTATAAACTCTGGTATCTTTCCTGAATAATATTGACTATATTTAAACAATTTTCGGACTCCAGAGCCAAGCTGGTCTGCATAGCCAATATTCCTGAAAAATGCCGCTATAATTGGATTTTTAGGATATGGCTCTAAATTGTCCACAGTAATTCTTCCGCCTTTTACCGCACGATTTGCATTCTCCACATACATTTGCTCTTTCTCAATCACAAATTTTGCTGTATAACTGCTTGAACCTGATCATTCATAGCTGCCCATGGATGTTGCCCACCCGCATGATTTTGCGCCATTTTTCTTATTTTAGGCAATAAATCTAATCTTAAATCTTCCATCTTTGCATATGGATAAATCTTCTTTTCTGTAAAAATGTTTTGCTTGCGAATATACATCTGTGCAATTGCACTGGTCGCAGTTACCCTTACATCTGCATCATCTATGCGATCGTAAATTACTTTTTTATAGCTGTGAACCTCTGCACTGGGCGGAACATGCACATGAATGATTGCACGTCCCTTTTCATCCTTAATAATCTCCGGAGCAAGATAAATTGTTGGCGAAAACATTGCGGGATTGCTAACGACACTAATAAAATTCCTAATCAAATCTGAAGTTGCTTTTTCCGGCACCCCTAAAATTGTTCCATCATCCAATATCCCCATAAAAATATCACCGCCAAAACGATTTGAAAATGAGCACACTGTTTCATAAGTATCTGTTTCAATTCCATTACCGCATCGTTTAAACTCTACTGCCACTGTTTCTCCTATTGTAAGAATGGATTGCAACGTTTTCAAATCCATATCAATCCCTCCTGCCTCTAATAAGATAATGTTTCAAAATATATGTATATTTTCATTCTACATTGTTTATATTATCATACCCATACCAATTTGCATATGAGCATCTTAAAGTTAATTTATTTTCTGTTTAACCAGTACAATGCAAAAACGGACACCTCCTAAGATGCCCGCCTTTGCTTATATATAGTTATGAGTGGCTACTTGTCAATGGCAAATTTTAATCATTCCCAACAATCTGAAGTTCCTTCGGATACTTGGTCAGGACTTCGCATCCATCCTCTGTCACGATAACAAGGTCTTCAATCCTTACTCCAACATCATCTTTCAGATAGATGCCCGGCTCAATGGAGAAACACATGCCCGGCTCTGCGATAAGATCGCAGGATGCGCTTGCCTCCGGCGGCTCGTGTACCGTCATGCCCACGCCGTGTCCGGTACGGGTAAGGAACTTGTCGCCGTATCCTGCATCGCTGATGACTTTGCGGGCAACCGCGTCAATATCACACATCTTTACGCCCGGCTTTACAAAATCAATCGCTGCCTGCTGCGCCTCTTTTACTATCTCATATACCTTGCGGTGCTCATCGCTTACGCTCTTGTAGAATACGGTACGGGTCATATCGCACCAATAATTGTTGATCGGAGCCCACAGGTCGAAAAGCACTGCATCCCCTTCTTTCAAGGTCTCTCCTGCAACAGCGCCGTGGTGCGGCTCAGCCGCATTTTTACCATAGCATACATACTGGAGCTGGATATCACGCTCTGCCCCATGCTCCTCAAAGAACTCCTCAATCATATCTGAGAGCTGTTTCTCGTCAAGGCTCGGGTCAATGTGCTTGATGCCGAACTCTACTGCCATATCATTGACACGGGCTGCCTGACGCAGAAGTTCTCTTTCTTCCTCGTCCTTGTGCGCCTTGCAGATATCAACACAGTCTGAACCCAATACCGGAATCAGGTCGTCACGCTCCTGAAGAATGGAAATCGTATGCTTTGCCGTCCAGTTTTTGTCAAATCCGACTTTCCCCGGCTTTAACTCTGCCGCAATAAGTGCATACGGATTCTCGCCGTCTGCATAATAGTGCATCGTCATGCCGTCCATCGGCTCAAAGCAGAAGAGGTTGTTCATAAATGCATGTACCTCTCCGTTGTCCTTAATAAGGATAGCGCCGCAGCGCTCCATCGGATTTACAATCCTTCCCGTCAGATAAAAGATTGACGGGTCATCCGCAACGAGGATCTGGCTGAGTTCCAATTTCTTCATATTCTCCACAACTCGCTCGAATCTCTGTTTGTTCATCATAATGTCTTCGCTCCTTCCACCTGGTTAATATTTTTAAATTCCGGAGGCAGATAAGCCCGCCCCCATGACATTATTTTGCTGCACGAAGTTTTGCAAGCTCCTGACGGCGTTCCTTTGTAAAATGCCTGAATGCAAGACATGCACAGAAACCGATTGCCAGAAGAACTAAGAAACCAACGAAAATATAACGGTAGCCCGCAACTCCCTCATGGCTTGAGATACACCATCCATTGTACAGAGGCATAACGCTCTCTGCCGCATATCCCAGCGGTGTAATGATGAATGATGCCGCACCCATTCTCTCAAGAGGATAATCTCCCTCCTCCAGGATTGCATAGTGCAATGCCTGCGCCGCATACATAAACATGCAGAGGAGCGCGATACTGAGAATCAGCATCCACATAAACTTCATGGACTGCGGTGTAAACAGAAGTCCCAATACGCCCAGCGCCATCAGCGCGATGTCAACAAGCATCATTGCGGAAAGACCTTTGCGGTCTGCAAGCTGTCCACCGATAAAGCAGCCGACGAAACGGAAACCATTTGCCGCGTAACCCATAATTCCTGCCAGTGCTGCAGACATTCCGAATGCAGCCGTGCAGTACGGTACAACATAATTATAAGTGATGATAACTCCATATGTAGTAAACATGATGATTACAAGCATCCATGTTGTAGGCATCTTGAGAACGCCAAGTACTTCTTTCGCAAAGTTTGTGTCTTTCTCCTTCGCCTCTTTTGAGAAATCCGGAAGACGGTTCCTGAGTGCAAAGTAGCAGATTACACCGACAACGATTGCCTCTACGTCATAGAAGATGATAAGTCCGGTCATGCCCATCGTATCTCCGACTGCACGGCATGCCGCGGTAAACCCTGCCATGATAAGAAGTCCTGAACCAAAGTTTAAGATTCCGCGCCCCATATCAAACAGCGCATATCCTCTCGCCTGCTCCTCCGCACGGCTCAGCGCCCGCAGAACCTTCATAAGCGGATTCCAGAATGTAAGGATTGTCGTGATTCCCCACAGCGCGTAGATTGCAACATGAATCGGGAACGGCGGTTTCAGGAGAAGAAGAAGGCCTGCCGCACCTGTCACGATCAGAGAACCCGGCACGAAAATCTTAAGCGGAGCACGGTCTGCTACCCATCCGCCGAGGCAGTACCCCACAAGAGTCAGTGCGCCGTACACACTACCGAGAATTCCCATCTGCATGTCATTGATTCCGAAATATGCCAGATAAGCGTCATAGTAATAGTAACGGAAGTATGGCAGAAGATAAGCCGTCATACCTGCCAACGCTATCAACAAGATAATCGGTCTGTTCTTTTTGTAACCAACATTATTGTTATCCATATTTTCCCTCCTCAATTGTACCACAGTTCACCTGAATCAACATCTGCAGCTATCAAAAACACGAAAACCATAGCAACATATTCTGTTGGTATTATGACATGAATTCAAAGTTTACTCTAATTTCTGAATTTTCTTTATAGGAAAGAATTTTTTATGTTATTTCTTTTGAGGAAAAATTCGACTAACAATTTAAGGGATTCGACAGAAAAAGTTAATTTTTTATCAAATTTCACTGCATTCTGTATTTTAAAGCAATATTGATTGTAATCATGACAATTTCAGGTAAAATGATAGATAAAATGTATAATGCAAGAGAAAGGATGAAATTATATGACACCGAGCGAACACGTAGGTTCAAGAATACGGCTGTACCGTACACAGCGTCATCTTACACTGGAAACCTTTTCAAAAATGATTTCACGAAGCCCTTCAACGGTGTCCAAATATGAATCGGGGAAAATCGTTGTAGACATCGAAACGCTTTTTGAAATCTCCGCCGCGCTGAACATATCCGTTAATCAGCTTGTAGACTACACGAAACCTGATACATCCGTACCATCCCAGAATATCCGGGATAATTTTTTCAAACAGGCAAACCTTTACTATATGTATTCATTTTTCGGAGTTGACAAGCAGTTCTACGTCTGCGCCCTGGAAGTCGTCAGAAACCAGAAAGACGGGGAAGATAAGATTATCCTTTACTATGACATCAGCGACACAAAGAACTATTCCAACTCAAGTTACCTTTACACCGGCTACATCAATTATTTTGATTTCCATGTGACCATGAAAATGGAAAATCCATACAACAAAGGCGACCAGCTCTTTATATACGCCAAGACGCCCTTCAACACAAACGGCACCGCACGAGGGCTGGTGCTTGGACTTTCCGAATCTCTGAGGAGCCCCTGCTCCTTTAAAGTTATTTTTTCAAAGACTGTATTAAAAGAAGACAGCGAGTTAAAAAAAGAGCTCAGCCTTTCTACGAAAGATGTCCTTGCGGAGCTAAGAAGGACAAACAATCTGATGGGATATTAATTTTAAGAAACTTCTTCTGCAAATCCCCGACTCCAACTGTACAAGGTCAAAAAACCGCTGCAAACATTTATTTTACAAATGCTGCAGCGGTTTTATTACCTTCACATACTTGTTCTTTCACTCACTCCCAATCAGCACTTTTTTTCCGCAAAATGCAAATCCAAACTTACGTATCCGCTGTTTTACAATCCCTTTCGCAACCAGTGCTGATTCATACTTTTTATCTTCTATTTGTTTCAATGCTGCTTTTACCGTATCATACAATTCCTTTTCCCCATCACTGGCATCCTGCACCTTGAACTCCATAATCACAGCATCATCATTTTTATTCCTTGGCTCTAACATAACATCATATCTGCCAAATCCGCTCTCCCTGTTGGAAGTAATCACATATCTGTCATTGAGTTCCACCATCAGCCCCAAAACAAACCCATGATAAAAATTCTCCGGCTCATTTGCCGAAAGCTTCTTTCCCGTATCAAAATAACTGAATGTCTCTATTGCCACCTTATTCATATAAATATTCATAGCCTTCAGATTATTCTCAAGCAATGCCTTGATAAAATCGTTATATTCTGACCTGACACGGCCAAACCATCTGCTTATTATGTTGCGGAACATTACTTTGACTTCAAAATTTGTTAATCCAAGAGAGTATTCTTTTTTCCATCCGCCATACTCACTCGTAACAGTTTCATACCGATTCACCCTTAAATACCCGCTGGCAAGAAGAAGTGCCCATATTGCTTGTTCATCCTGATCCAATTGATCATAAATAATCTGCTCGTCTATCTCGGCAACTAAATCCTCTCCTCTCATAAGGGCTTCAAATTCCTGCTTGATATCAGGCCTGCTTACTCTTAAAAGCTTCTCGATCAAGCCGTTGGAGCTGGAATTAGCCCAGTATGCATCCAACTCCCCTGTATCCAGAAAGTTAATGATCGACCATGGATTATAAATATCTGTACATTTTCCAAAAGTAAATCCGTCATACCATATTTTTACATCCTCTTTCCTGTCAGAGAACCCGTGTCTGTCCAAAGCATTAAAAACTTCTTTTTCTGTAAATCCGAAAGAGTTTTCATACTTTGCTGTCGTAGTTGTTACTACTTTAAGATTATTAAGGTCAGAAAAAACAGATTCCTTACTTACCCTCGTAATCCCCGTCATAACTGCGCGTTCCAGATAAGGATTGGTTTTAAACGCAGAGTTAAAAAGGCTTCTGATAAACGCAACCAGCTCCTCCCAATATCCGTTTACATAGGCCTCCTGCATAGGCGTGTCATATTCGTCTAAAAAAATGATTACTTTTTTCCCGTAATACCTGGAAAGAAAGTCTGACATCTTATGGATTGCCCACGCCGCTGTCGTATCTTTCATATCAGTATTTACATTACGAAAATAAGCTTTCTCATTTTCTGTTAAAAGCTCCCCTTCAAGCAAAAATATATTTTTGCTGTACAAATCCGCCAAAATCTGATTCAGTGAGTATCTTGTCTTTTCATAATCAGCGCCTTTCACATTTGCAAAAGACAGGCTTATTACCGGATAGGTTCCCTGCAATCCCCGATACTTCATATCATCCCATATCGCCAATCCTTCAAACAAATCATCCCGTCCGGCATATTTCACGGAAAAGAACTTTTCTAACATACTCATATTCAATGTCTTTCCAAATCTTCTTGGACGGGTGATCAATGTCACATCATCCTCCGCTTCCCACCATTCTTTAATAAAATGAGTCTTATCTATATAAAAATTATTTTTTACCCGTAAATCCTCAAAATCCTGTTTTCCCACTCCGACTATTCTTTCCACAGACTCACTTCCCTTCCGCTTCACTGCTGGCGCACCATATATATATTATATCTTTCTGATATCTAAAATACAACCGCCATTTCCAGACATAAAACACGCACAAGGCATCGCATAATTATTAAAAACAGATAATTATACGATGCCCTATTTCATTCTCCTTATAAAACTTACTTTCCAGTATAACGAAAATTAATATTCATTATACCAGATATTATACCGCGCCTTCTACAAATTCCCGCATCCCCTCAAAAATAAGCCACACCGAAGTCGCCCCCGCGTCCTGGTATCCGACAGCTCTCTCCATCAGCGATTTGGCACGCCCGAACTTAGCCTGATACTTTTTCGTATCCTCCACTCCTTGGGCTGCCGCGGCCTCTGCCGCCTTAAGCATCTCGAAAAGTCCTTTGTAAGCCTCTTTTTCCATCGCCTCCACTGCCGGAGCAAGGGCATCTACCATGGTCTTATCACCGACTTGGGCCCTTCCTCTCTCCTGGATGGCTTGAAGGCTCTTCCTCTCCATGCCTGCAAGGTCTGCCGCCGTCAGCACTTGCTTCGGCTCTGCTCCCTTTGCCCCCGCAAGGTAGAGACTTCCGAAGATCACACCCGATGCGCCGCCCATAGACAAAAGCATCGCCTTCCCTGCTTCCTCAAATACGGCATATGCATTTTCCTCCCCTTCCATCCCAAGGAGCTTTTTCTTCGCCTTCTGCATACCGCCTGCCATTCCAATTCCATGATCTCCGTCCCCGATGGCGCTGTCAATCTCGGTCAGGTACAGTTTCTTTGCAATAATCTTGTCTGCAATATAGATCAGCATATTTCTGGCATCCGCCGCACTAAGCTCCGTGAGGATACCTTCTTTGCTCCTTACAATCTCTGCTGCTTTCGTATCACGCTCGTCAAACTCTGATTCATCCGAAACCGCGGTTTTTACATCCCCATATCCTGGCGTTTTCCAACTTGCCTTATTCCCTGGCTCTGCATCTTCCTTATCTGCTTTGCCCCCTGGTGATACAGTTGCATTTCCAACCAGCTCACCCTTTGCATAAAATGGACTGTAGCAAGGCATATCGTAGTATTCTTTCAGCTCCTCATCCAGCTTAAACAAAGTAATGGAAAAGCCGCCCATCTCCTGGCTGGTGCAATAGCTGTTAAGGTCTGCATCGTGCACTCTGATTCCGTCTTTATCCAAGAGCTTTTTTACCTTGCGGTAAGCAATAGCAAGCTCCGTGATGGTCGCAGCGCCAAGCCCGTTTACAAGCACGCATACCTCGTCCCCTGGCGCAAGCTCTGCATCTTCCATGATCTGCGCATACATCTTTTCTACAAGCACGTCCGCCTCCTGCCAGGTGGTGCGAAGTACGCCCCGTTCCCCGTGAAGACCCATGCCGTATTCAATCTCCCCTTCTGGAAGTTCAAAGATTGGCTTATCAATTCCCGGGAGCTGCGCCGGAGCCGTAGCTACTCCGATGGTTTTTGTATTGTCCCGTGCTTTTTCTGTCACTCTTGTTACTTCTTCAAGAGACAAGCCCTTATCACAGGCCGCACCCGCGATTTTTATGACAAACACGTCTCCTGCAATCCCGCGTCGGTCTTCCATCCTGTCCCTGGGCGCTGATGCCACGTCGTCCTGCACCCGCACATGGGCGGTAGAGATTCCATCCCCATTAAGGAACTCTTCACCCATGTCAAAATTTAGATTATCCCCGGCATAACAGCCATATACAAAGAGTACGCCTTTTCCTTGATCAACGGTCTTTGCCGTCTCATAGACTGTGTTCGGATCCGGAGATGCAAAAATATTGCCGCAGGCTGCCGCATCTGCAAGCCCTTTTCCCACAAAACCTGAGAACATCGGCTCATGCCCGCTGCCTCCGCCGACCACAAGGGCGACCTTATCTTTCCTTCTCTGCTTAAGGAGCACGCCGTTCACCTCCGGGTGTTTCTCATAATATCTTCCATAAGCGCTGATGTATCCTTCCATCATCTCCGATACGACATGCTCCGGCGAATTAATAATTTTTCTCATGAAACCAACCTCTTTTCCTATATTCAAATGTGCTACATCTTGATAACGCCTTTGATGACATCCCCTTTATTTTCGATATTATAATTAATGCCGTTTACAATGTCTTTAAAGTCAAATACATGGGATACAATGGACTTAAGCGGAATCTTTCCCTGGCTTACAAGCTTGATCGCCTTCGGATAAAGGTTCCGGTAGCGGAAGATGGTGTAAAGTCTTGCCTCCGCAGCACTTAAGCTGCCAATGTCATATGTAATCTCAGAATTGGCACACATTCCTACCAGCGTTACTGCCCCGCCTTTTTTCACCATCTTTGCAGACTGGAGCGTTGTGAACTCAGAGCCCGCCGTCTCATAGACAAGGTCGCAGCCGCCTCCCGGAAGAGACTTTATAAATTCTACCGCATCCTGCTCTTTTCCGTTGATCACTGTCATCGCACCAACCTCTTTTGCTTTCTCAAGACGTTTGCCTAACACGTCAACCGCATAGATCTCATCGATGCCCGCCGCCTTAAGAGACATGATTGTCACAAGTCCGATACAGCCACAGCCAAGCACTACCGCACTCTGACCCATCTTCGCACCGGAGATGTCCACTGCATGAAGCCCTACCGATAAAGGCTCCATAAGCCCGCCTTCCATCGTATCAACGTTATCAGGCAGTTTAAAACACATACTTGCAGGATGCGCATAATACTCTAAAAATACACCGTCTCTCTCATGAGGGATTGCCATAAAGTCCATGTTCGGGCAGAGATTATACAAGCCTTTTTTACACATCTCACACTCACCACAGCCTACGCCCGGCTCAAGGGCCACCCTGTCGCCCGGCTTTAACTCTGCCACACCCTCTCCCACTTCAACGACGGTTCCGCCGGATTCATGTCCCAGGACAAGAGGCACATCCACGATCCAATTTCCAAGCCGTCCCGCCTCAAAGAAGTGCATGTCAGAACCGCAGATACCTACATATTCAATCTTTACAAGCACCTCGCCCGGCTTTGCCTTTGGTATATCTCTCTCCTGAATCTCCATTTTACGTGTTCCTGTCATTACTGCTGCTTTCATCTTACCTTCCATGTTCCGTTACCTCTTTTCCTGATATTTTTTTAACGATATTTAATTTTTTATGTGGCTGGGACTTTTCCCAACCACATCATATTTTCTCAGGGCTTTATTGCGGGGCAGACATGCCTGCCCCTTGCTTCATATATTTCTTTCCTTCATCTACTCGGCGTAGATTGTCGTTAGAAGATCGTCAACATTTTCTGTTGTGATCCACGGCATATCGATGTAGTCCAATTTCTTCTCGGTTACTTTACCCTCTAACACATCATATGCTTTCTGAACGGCCTCCTGTCCTTCCAGAGCAGCATCCTGGTAAACGGTTCCCAAAAGCTTTCCTTCTTTTACAGCATTGCAGCCGTCCTTGATGGCGTCAACAGCCGTAACCACAACCTTATCCTTAACACCTGCTGCCTCTAACGCCTGGATTGCTCCGAGCGCCATCTCGTCATTCTGCGCTACTACTGCGTTGATCTTTCCGCCGAATGTCTCTATCCAGTTCTCAACCAGAGATAACGCCTCTTCTCTGCTCCAGTTTGCTGTCTGCTGTGCAAGCAGCTCAACCTTGCCTTCATATTTCTTAAGAACATTCATATTTCCTTCCAGGCGTTGGATCTGCGCAGACTGTCCGATCGGTCCTTCCAGGATGACTACATTTCCTTTTCCGCCAATCTCATCAATGGCATGTTGCATCTCAAGTTCTCCTGCCAGCACATCATCCGGCCCTACATAGTGATACGGCTGGTCCGTGTTGATAAGCATATTCACGCCTACTAACGGAATCCCTGCCTCCTCGCACATCTCAATCGCCGGAACGATCGCGTCAGAGTCTACCGCTGCCACAACGATGATATCCACTTTCTGAGCGATCAGGTTCTCCACCTGTGTAATCTGATTCTGTGCATCATTCTGCGCATCGAGCATAACCAGGTCACAGCCAAGCTCTTTTGCCTTTTCTTCCATGCCGTCCACCATAAGGGTGATGAACTCCGTCATATAGTATACGGTACATCCGATGGTATAGCCTTCTCCATCTTTCTTTTCTGCCTTTTCTTCTGTCTTCTCGCTTCCTCCGTCACTGCTCTCTGTTCCGGTCGTACAGCCCATCAGCATAGATGCTGCCATTGCCAGCACCAAAATCATTGATAACAATCTTTTCTTCATAATCTTTCCTCCTTTAATTTCGTTTTGAATCGATTAATATCGCCCCGAGAATAATCAATCCCTTAACTATCTGCTGGTAGAATGATGATACATTCAAAAGATCCAGCCCATTATTTACGATTCCAAGAAGAACCGCTCCTACGATCGTTCCCCAGAGCCTTCCCCGTCCTCCGGAAAGACTGGTTCCGCCGATAACAGTCGCCGCGATTGCGTCAAGCTCATAGCTCTCACCTGCCTGGGGAAGTCCCGCCGATACCCGCGCCGTCAGGATGATCGCCGCAATCCCGCAGGCAATTCCGCTGAGTACATAGACCATCATCTTGATCCGCTTTACGTTGATTCCTGATACCATGGCCGCATTTTCATTGCCTCCTACTGCATATACATATCTGCCGAATTTTAGTTTCGTCAGCATGATACTTCCCAATATAAACACCACTGCCAGAATGAGTGTGGGGATAGGTATCCCCGCAATGCTGCCCTTTCCGATGGTCAGAAACTCTGTCCGCAGGTTGGAGATCGGACGCCCGTCACTGTACACATAGGTCATACCTCTTGCAATGGTCATCATAGACAATGTGACGACAAAAGGCGCTGCATTCCAATACGCTACAAAATATCCGTTGTAAAGACCACACACCGCCCCCACTGCAATTGCCGCCAGTACGATCACGATGATCGGGCAGCTGGTATCTCTGAGTAACCCTGCGGCTATGATTCCTGAAAATGCCACGATCGATCCCACAGAAAGGTCAATTCCCCCGGTCAGGCACACGATCGTCATCCCGATTGCAAGTATGCCGTTCACGGCAATCTGCCTCACTACATTTAAAAGGTTCGTCACTGTCAGGAAGTTCGAAGATATAAATGACAGAATCACTCCCAGACCAATAACGATGAAGATCAGCATATATGTCTGAATCCACTTTTTATCAAATCCTTTCGCTTTCTCTCCCATCTCTTACGCTCCTCCTTTTTCCACATCTGATGCATACATCATAATTCTTTCCTGCGTAGCCTCTTCTTTCGATAGTTCCCCGGTCTTCTTCCCTTCATAGAATACGATGACCCGGTCCGACATCCCAAGGATCTCCGGCATCTCCGACGAGATGAATATGATCGCCTTTCCCTCCTCCGCCAGACCTGCCACCAACTTATAGATCTCCGTCTTTGCTCCTACGTCGATACCCCTGGTCGGCTCGTCAAAAATAATAATGTCCGGATCCTGCAGAAGCCATTTCGCAAGGACAATCTTTTGCTGGTTACCGCCGCTTAGCTGCCTGACCGTCTGCTGGAGACTGGGCGTCTTGATGCTTAATTTCTCCCGGTACTCCTCCGCTACTTTAAGCGCCTTTCGCTTATTGACAACTCCCATCTTGTTAGACAGTTTAGAAAGGGACGGAAGTATCGTATTGTCATACACGCTCATCTCTAACACAAGTCCGTTCCCTTTCCGGTCCTCCGTCACGTAGCCGATTCCCTTAGATATGATCTTCCTTGGATTAGGTTTGTCCACTTTCTCCCCGTTTATGTAAATCGCGCCGGAAGTCGGATGGGTGATGCCAAAAAGCGCATTCATAACCTCCGTCCTCCCGGAACCCATCAGCCCGGAAAATCCCAGTATCTCTCCTTTTCTCAGAGTAAAGGAAATGTCCTCAAACACACCCTTCTGGCATAAGTTTTCCACTTTTAATATTTCCTCTGCCGCCTTGTTATGTCTCTTCGGGTAGATCTCTGTCAGCTCGCGGTTTACCATCTTTACTACAAGCTCATTCTCGTCAATCTCATCCGCATCGTAAGTTCCGATATACTGACCGTCCCGGAACACGGTGATCTCGTCCGCGATCCGGAACACCTCGTCCATCTTATGTGTAATATATACGATGCACCGCCCATCTTCCTTAAGCCCCTGGATGATGTCAAACAGATTGGCTATCTCCCGCTCCGTGATCGTCGCAGACGGCTCATCCATAATGATGATCTCCGCGTTATATGCCAATGCCTTTGCAATCTCTATCATCTGCATCTGCGAGACTGACAGCTCCTTCATCAGCATTGTAGGAGGAAGGTCAACGCCCACTCTCTCCATCAGCGCCGTCGCCTCGCTGTTCATTTTCCGGTAATCAATGAACTTTCCTTTACAGAACTCCTTTCCAAGAAAAAGATTCTCCGCAATGGTCATATCCATGATCGGACTTAGCTCCTGATGAATCATGGATATCCCATTCGCCAACGCCTGTTTCGGCGTGTGGAATACGACCTTTTCACCGTGTAGAAAGACGTCGCCTTCATCTGCCTGATAGATTCCAGCAATAATCTTCATAAGGGTAGACTTCCCCGCACCGTTTTCCCCCATCAGTGCATGGACTTTTCCCTTTACCAGCCTGAAATTTACATTAGACAACGCAAGGACACCCGGAAAGCGTTTCGTAATATTTCGAGCTTCAAGTACGATATTTTCCATAACCTTCTCCCTTCATCAAATTTTTTATACTTGAATCCTATCATACTATCCGGAAGTCTCAAACTTACCATCTTTATAATAGGGGGGACAATCTTTGGAAGTTGTTTGTTTTTTATAATGTTCTACTATAGTATTGTTATTTTTTTATCCATTTTACCGATATATGTAAATATGATGATGTTGGGGGCAAAAGGTATTTTGAAATTATAATGAGGAAAGATAGTTAAAAGAAAACACCTGACAGTTTGGACTGACAGATGTTTTTTGATACTCAATATTTTTTTAATCATTCACCTTCCAATAACCTGTTTTATTTGATCCAATTCTCTCAAGCAAGCCATTTTCTTTTAAAAAGCTTATCGTATTATCAACAGTAGTTTTACTCTTTTTGGTTTTTTCCTGTAACTGATTCTTTGTAATATTGTTGTTATCACGTATATAATTTAAAATCTGTAATTGCGTTTCGTTCAGATGAACACTCTGTTCATCTCCCGACACAGATTTATCACCCAGTTTATTACCCAGTTTATTACCCATAACATTGATCCAATTGAATGGAATCTTAACAACAATAGCGTTCTCCCTAAATTCAAATGCGCTCTTTCCATATTTTTCGGTTATCTTTGGAACACCTCTTCCTGTTTTTTCACTGATATGAAGCTGCAGGAAAATCTCAGAGAGTTTTTTATTGACCGGAATCGATTCTCCCGAAAAAAATCCCTCCATTGTCTGCTCTCTTGGCAACGTTCCTCTGGATAGTATTTCAATTCTATCAGAATAAACCGTAATCATAGGTTCGTTTCCTTCAACCCATTTGTTATGCAAAAACGCATTAATGATTGCCTCACGAAAAGCATCATTATCAAAAAGCGGAACCTCTTTTCGTTCTACAATCCTATCAGTTTCATCTGCTTGAATGATATTCAGTACATCTCCATATCTCAATACATCATCTAAAGAATACAAGAGACACTGATTGCCAAATTCTCTGACAGAATACATATTATCAGCCTTACTTGTTCCCGAGAAAATAGCCACTCTTACAGGAATATGAGAATTATCCGATAATAGTTGTGCCATAATATTATACTTTCCATCCGCTGTATATAATCCAAGATTGTTTTTATATTGCATAGGATTCAGACTAATACCTTTTGCTCCATAGTAAATTTTAAGTTTTTCAAATGTTAAATCCTGATATTCACTTTCCGTATTTTCGACTGTAGGAAATCCATCTCTTAAAATTGCAAATAGAAAAGATTCCTTTTCTGGATATTTGCGTAATTTTTCCTTACTGGACCCAATACGTATAAATCGTTCCTCTGCATATGCTGTCGGAATAGTTTTTGCTTTTGGTATAGACAATACAACTACCCTCTGATTTTCCATAGCAATCTCATCAAACCGAAAATCTATATCTGGGAAAATCTGTCTTGCCAAAAAGTGTTTTAAAGGCTCGCCGTTCACATTTTGATCTGGATTAAAATTAGTACCTACAACCTCATGAGTATCATCATTTATTCCCCAGACAAAATACGCCATTTCCTTGCCTTCATAAGCAGCGCTATTAGACAGCGCAGAAATGTATTCACCCAATACCTTGGCCTCAAACCAGTTTTCTTTGAATTCGAACCATTCTCTTTCTGTATCATATAATCTCAACTCGTTAACAATATCTGCTAATGATTTCATTTCAATCTCCTGTTACATTTTATTACCCACTTTATTACCCACCCATAATATAACACACAGGTAATTTCCCAGACAATAAATATTTTGCATTTATTGTTTCCTCAACAAAGATTAAAATTCTTTCAATGTAAAAGAAACTGTCCAAAAACCTTTATAAAAAGTATCCTTTTCCAGTTTCGCCTTAAAGACATTCACCACGCCCTGACGAGCAACAGCCCTCTATGTGGTTCCCGCGTCTCTCCGCTACTGTCTGCTTCCACCGCCAACAATGATACACCATAGGAATCTGGCAGAGGAAGGACAGTTTCATCAAATTTCAAATATTCAAAAAATGACTCGAACTATTGATTAACTTTTGGATATTTTCTGGTTTAAGCATAAATTGCAACAGGAATTACTATAACAGCAGGAGCATTTATTTTTGTCTTCAATTCAGGTAAATTAAATTGCTTCATATCTGATGTTTTAAATCCTGAGAACATTTCATTTAATAGTTCTTCCGACAGGATAGATAATGAGGTTTTTCTAAGAAGGTCGATGTTTTCTGTATCTTCTTTACATATTGATATTACTTTTCCAAGTACTTTAAAATGTCCACCAATAATTTCCGAAATATTATCATTAGCAAGATACTGTTCTTGTGCTGATAATACCGCAGTTCCCTTAGAGTCGGACAAAATGAAATCAATTGTACCGCTATGTTTCAATTCATCAGCAAATGACATGATTTGCTTTATAATTTCATTTTCTTTTTGCTTTTGGGTATTTACCCTTGTCTTATTACCAAGCTGTGGTTTGTCGGTAAAAATATCAGCCATACGAAAAAGGTCGATAAAAATATCCATATAACTTATTAGCGGATTCTTTTGCAATTCCCCTTCGACTTCAATGAAATCTCCCACTTGCATTTTAAAAAAATCAAAGTCCGATTTCAACATTTTTTGCTCTACTAAAAATCCACGAAATTTAGACAAGAGAGAAACATTTGTATGTACCTTTTCTTTAACGACACTTTCGTCTTCACCTTTGTTACCAGCTTGGCTTAGCTCACCAGATATGTCAATTTTTAATAGTTTGCTTAAAATAGTCGCAGAAGTTGATACCCCCGCATCAATTTTTTGAGTAGCATTATTTTCTTTATGCTCCGTATAATTCACTTGGCTTACCATTGAAAACCCATCTTCCATAATAGCAAGCATATCCAAAACAATTTTTTCATTAATATATATCGGAACAATGAGTCTATCCAAATTTATATTGTTTTTCATTATTTAATTTCCTTTCTATATTAGTTTTTTCAGTTAATTTTTCTCTATCATATATCTTAACAATCAATTCGAAATTATATTAAGCTACTGTTTCGATACAAAACGCTTATGATATTTTCACCCCTTCTTCAAAAGAAGTTCTGAATTATAGCAGGCTCTTTTCGTGCAATTTTCATAGACTCGGCAGACTCTTCCGTCTTTTTGATTTTGTCCTTTAATTACTTCTTTTCCACTTGCCACATTTGTCTTTAACTTTCCTCACAAAAGGTGTCCCAACAGCGGCTCGATGACGCTATACAGATGCACTTTGTTCGTCAAAATATCGATCTGCGATATAACCGGCAGATTCTGCCCAAAGAGCATTTTCAGTATTCTGAAGAATTGCATATGTGTTGGAACTATAAAACGCGGTTGTTGCATCAGGAAAAGATAATCCCGTACGCTCCATAATAATTCTGATTGTATCACGAATTTGGATACACATATTCATTGTAATATCTTTTCCGTTAAAAAAATATAATGGTTCACTCATATAGAACCCTCCTTATTCTCCTGAATAGAGAAACCTGTGCGCCTCTTCCTTGCTTATCATCTTTCCGTGCCTCATATACACGGTCCTTCCGCTGCAATAATTCAACTCTGCAGTGTTCGACGTAATGATAAGGATCGGAATCCCCCGCTCCTTAAGTTTATAGATCATCGTCCTCGCCATCTCCCGCGCCTGGATATCTCCATCTGCAAAAGGCTGGATACATATAAGAAGCTCCGGAGAGTATAAAAGCCATCTGCCATACAGCACCTTCTGCACGTCAATAGAAGAAAGCTCTCGAATCTTCTTCTTGTAGATGTCTTTTTCAAGGATATCTTTAAGGAGTATCTTAATACTCTTCTTATACTTCGGTTTCGTCCATATCCCATTTGCCTTCCCGGCAAGCAGAAGCTGAAGGTTATCCATAGCGGAAAGCTCGCCGAACAACGTCGCCGCCGCGGGATTGCCCTCGGCAATACCGATTCCATCTTTAAGTCCCCTTATGTTCTTCTTTATCTCCTTGCTATCCCCCCGCATCGCAAGTTTCCCGGACAGAACCGTAAGTTTCCCTCTGAGAACTCCCGTAATCTCCTCAAAGCTTTTTTCATCCATGCAGAGAAGCTTTACAATCTCTCCCCGTTTTATCTGGATGGAAATACTCTGAAGTCCTGCCGACGTAAGACCGGCAATCTCAACACCGTCTTCTTTCGTCGGCTCTTCGAAAAGAAAAGCCCGCTCACTGGAGCGCTTTTCCATCTCATCATAGTATAGTATCGTATGGAGCATCGTATAATCGCAGTCCAGGATATCCTTCACCGCGCACGTCCTGCCATGTTTTATGATGACCACTGTATCCGTATATACAAAGTCAATATCTTCTAACGGCTCCACAATGATTCCCGACATTCCTTTTCCCCGGAGCTGTTCCAAAAGCTCCGACACTTTCCGCTTTTCATTACTGCTCAGTGTATTGGTCAGAGATGTCAGTATGATAATGCGCTTTCCTACAAGATAAGCCTTTATGATCTCAACCTGCACCCGTTCAAAAGGTGTCAGCATATGAGTGGGCTTCTCCACATCAACCGAAAGCCCGAACTCCTGAAAGATTTCCAGTGCCTGCCTCTTATCCCTGCGGCTTTTCACCCAATTTTCCTCCACTCCCGCACGGATCAAAAAGATATTTTCCTCAATTGTCACAGAATCGATCAGATTGCTCTTACTGGAGACCACTGCTATCTTTGCGCCCAACAGCCGCGAAATCTGGTTTTCCGGAATCTCCCGCTCTCCATACCAGACTTTTCCGTAATCCGCCTTTTCCTCGCCCGTGGCAATCTTAAGGAACATCTGCTTTTCCTGGATATTGTCAAAGACACAGTGTATGATCTCTCCTTCAAATATCTGCAGCCGGACTTCTTTAAGGAGCGCTCCCTTTTTTAGTTTTTCAATCCTAAGCCTCTCTTTTTTCATAGCTCCCTCTTGCGGATCTTAGGCAGGATAATCTGTACATCCGTCCCGATTCTTTCCACACTGTACAGATGAACGCCGTACTGCTCCCCGAACAAGAGCTTGATCCGACTGTTGACATTCTTCATGGCGATCCCTCCGCGCTTTTTCTTCTCCTCCCCCACATAGCTTACCGCCACCCGCTCAAAATAACTGTTGATCTTATCCACCTGTTCTTCCGGCATCCCTACACCGTCATCCGAAACTGTGATCATCAGCTTATGAACAGTCGTTTCCAGTCTCACCCGCACAGTCCCTCCTTCCACTTTCCGCTCAAGTCCATGGAAGATGGCATTCTCCACAAAAGGCTGGATGGTAAGTTTCGGGAGCTTGAGCTGCAAAAGCTCGTCCTCCTTTGGATAAGTAATCTGAAGCTTTATCTTCTCGCCAAACCGGTAGTGCTGGATCGTAAAATAATTCTCCACATTGTCTATCTCTTCCTCTAACGTAACAAGGCTGTCCACCCCCGTAATGGAATACCGGAAAAATACAGACAGAGCCTCCGTCGTCTCCGCAATGCTGTCAAGTCCCGCGCAGATGGCATCCCCCCGGATCGCCTCCAGTGTATTATAGAGGAAATGGGGGTTGATCTGGTTCTGCAGAGCAAGATACTCCGCCTGTTTTTTAGACATCCGGATGGCATCCTGTTTGTTCAGAAGATGCCGGATCCTTTTCATCACCTCGTCCCACCGGGGCATCCACTCATACTCTGTCTGGAACAGTTCTTCATAAGCCTGCCCATCGGCAAATCTCTGGTACAGCTTTTCCGTCTCCTTATATGGACGGTACAGTCCGGTCAGCAGCATATTCACGATCAGCACATAGAAAAAAAATTCACCAAATATCACCCAGCACAAAGGAGATACCGGAACTATCTCCCTTGATATAAGAACACACAATATAATAATGTTAAACCCGCCCGCAGCCGTGAGCGCGCCAATCCCCATCATCACTCTGTATGACAATTCCTTCCGCCGCAACCTTTACGCCCCCTTAGTTATATAATTTCCTGAATTCCGTAGGCGTGACCCCGGTAAGTTTCTTAAACAGCCGGGAAAAATATTTGATATCCGAGTATCCCACGGCATATGAAATATCCTCCACGGTATTCTCCGTATTTAGAAGCATGTTTTTCGCATTGTCAATACGTATCTTTTTCAAATATTCCGAAAAATTCATATCCGTCTCTTTCTTAAACATACTTGAAAAATAAGTGGCATTGAACCCAATCTCCTTACTTACCATCTCAAGCGTGAGCGGCTTGTAATAGTTGTCGCTGATATACCTCTTGGCTATCCTTATGGGTCTCGCCTCCACGTATTTCTTCTCCGCGATCCAATGCATAAGCGAACTAACCATATATTCCGTAAGGTAGTCCATCGCCCTGTCTATGGAGCCGAACAGCTCCAAGTTCCTCTTAAGCTCTGCGTACTGGTCAGGGATAGATATATTATAGCTGTGTACGCCGAAGTAAAACAGTGTCAGTATCTCCCTGTACACCTCCGCCACAACCGTACCGTCCTTGGCCGGGCTGTTTTTCAGCGCCCCGCATATAAGCTCCAGCTCTTTTCTTATATTTTCTATATCCATGATTTCTATATAATTGAGAAACCGCTTTTTAAACGTATTGTCAATGTAGTTCTTCGCACTGTCCGCATCCCCCGCTTCCCGTTCATCCTCCCGCTCTTCCTTCTTAAGCAGGAAATCATCTGCAAAATAGAACCTGTCCTCCATCGCCGCCCTTGCATCCTCAAAGCTTACAAGTACCTGCTGGATACTGTCGATACATTTACCGAGAGCTAAGTATACGGATATCTCGTCAAACACATCCTGCAACCGGACAAGGTCTAATTTCACTTTCTTAAGGCGTCTGTGGGTTTTCTTAAGCTCCTCCTGCGTTCCGTTAAAAAGCCCGTAGATCTCACCGTCTATGATGTTAAGCACCGTCTCATTGCAGACACCCTGCAAGGATTCCCTTAAAAGCTCTGCGCCCTTTTGCAAAAGGAGCCTCCTTGTATCCGCATCTTCCTTTCTCTTCACCGGAATCATCTTCACGATCAACGTCTGATAATACCCTTCCACAAATCGGTAATGATACTCCCCATTGATCTTCTCACGAACGAAGAATCCTCCGAACTTTTCCGGGCGTTTCAGCAGGTCTTCTAAGAGACTGCGCTTGACCTTTTCCTCATTCTCCTCCAGTTTCTTCTGGACATCCTCCCATTTCCTGGCATCCCGAACCTCTTCCTTATATCTGTCCAGAATCTTCTTAAGCGTCGCCATCAGGTCTTTCTTCCGGATTGGCTTCAGCAGATAATCCTCCACCCCGTACCTGATTGCATTCTGGGCATAGTCAAACTGGCTGTACCCGCTGATGATCACAATATGCATATTCGGATACAGCACCTTTGCCTTCTGGATCAGCTCCATACCGTCACAGCCCGGCATCCGGATATCCGTGATCATCAGGTTCACCGTGTTCTCCTGGATGAAACTGTACGCCGATATCCCATCATTGACAACGCCCGCAATCTCGAACCCCAACGCCTCCCAGTCGATCAGGTTCACGATAAGCTGACATACCTTTTTTTCATCGTCTGCAATCAATACCTTTAACATTTCTCAATTTACTCCAGTCCTTTTTGCTTCTCTGCCTCTCCCTCCAGCAATTTTTTTGTAATACCTTCTATATTATAATCCGGCGCATACGGCTCTGCAATATTGCAAATATTCCGGATCACATCCTCGTCCTCCTCCAGCATGTCCGCAATAGCTGCCGCTTCCATCCCTTTTGCAAGCTTTTTGCAGACCAATCTCGCCAAATTATATATCCGTCCTTCTTCTCTGCCCGCTATTCTGCCTTCCTCTCTGCCCTCTTCACGTTCATAATATTTTTCTTCCCATGCCTGCATATACTTCACCCCGATTTCCTCATTAACCTTCACCTTACAAACCCGGTCATGCACACGTTTCACTCTTTTGCTCTTTACCTGATTCGCTGTTTCATTTGTGGAGCGCTCTGCATACTTCAAAAACTCTATGAGTTCTTCCGAGACTTCATCTGCATTTTTCCCTTTTGTGCTGATGAATATCTTTACCGCCCCATCCCCGAGACTGCATTCGGGCACTTCTTTGCATTTGTTTTCAAATGTATACACATATTTCCCATACCCAAACAGATCAAAAGTCATAATTATGATCACAAATGACCGATTCAGGAAATTATAATTCGGAACTCCCGGCTCTAGCAGACCTGTATCTATGAGCGATTGATAATACCTGCTCCGCTTTGCCAGATCTGTCTTTCTTGTATCCTGCATCTCCGTGTTGTAGATACTCTGCTCTTCGCTCATTGCAAACACATCCATCCGGATAGAGCGTATCAGCGGCGATACCCTGAGTTCCTTCTCCGTCTGCGGCTTGTCTAAAAGGGAAATATCTCTTCCGAAAATAATACTTAAGACATCCTGATAAGTCTCCCTGTCCTCAAGCACTTCATCAAACAGAAAACGGTCTGTAAGGTTTAAATCCTTTAATGGTACAATATTTTGTTTTTTCTTATTCTTCATATAACTCCTCCTAAGTGTATCATAAACATAATAAAATTAATAGCGTCCCTTTTCTGTCCGATTTTTAAATTTGTTGGATTCTTAGGCGATATGCCGTTCATCTGAAAATTTTTAGAATTTTGATTTGCTTTTTATAATAGCACTGCTTACTTATCTTTGCAACAGAAATTTTTTCAAATCCCAAAAAACGGCAGGATATCCTGTTCGTTTCGATACCCTGCTGTTTTTTGTGTTAGTTTATCTTAATTGTCACTGCTTTCTTTTTGCCGCTTCCGTCTGTCGCCGTAACGGTTATCTTAACTTTCTTGCCCTTTCCTGCTTTTCGCGCTTTCACCTTGCCAGAGCTGCTTACTGTGGCGTACTTCGTATTACTGCTGGTCCATTTGAGTTTTTTGTTAGCGCCTTTTGTGGCTGTGACTTTAGCTTTCAGTTTCAGCGTCTTGCCTGCTTTCATAGATTTCTTGCCGGAAATGGTTACTTTCTTTACCACCCCTTTCATAGACTTTATCTTGTAGGTCGCTTTCACCCCGCTACCGTCTTTCGCTGTCGCCGTAATCGTTACAGACTTTCCGCCGGATTTTTTCTTCATGGTGACTACGCCTTTGCTGTTTACCGCAGCAACTTTTTTGTTGCTGGATGTCCATGTGATGGATTTGTTGGACGCATTAGCGGGTGCAATATTGGCAGTAAGCTTTATTTTCTTTCCGGCAGCTATTTTTTTAGAAATACCAGAAAGCGTAATTGCAGATACTTTAATATTCTTTCTATCTCCTGCTTGTATCCCCGTGTTGCTTCCGGAATCCGAACCTCCTGTCCCGTTCCCGGGAGACTCTGTCTCATCTCCGGGTACTTCTGTTCCACCCCCGGGTGTCTCTGCCTGATCCGTCAGAACTACTATATCCACCGTCTTATGAATATCGCTGCTTCCTACGGCTGTACATTGCACTATACATTGACCCGCTGCTTTTGCTGTTATGACACCCTCGCTGTTTACTTCTGCAACGGCTTCATCAGATGAACTCCAAAGCACCTTTTTCTCCGTCGCATTTTCTGGAAGAGCCGATGCCGCAATCAGCCTTTTCTCTCCAACTTTCAACTGTAGCTTACTTTCTGTCAGCTTAATCCCTGTAACCGGGGTATATTTGTCCGGTTCTGTCTGGAAAGTACCTTTTGGAGATTCGTTTTCAAATCCATTGACCACTGTATAAGAAGGCATGTCAGAGGAAAGTGAATCAACTATAATCACAGTATTATTCTTCACTTTGATATTCTCAATATATTTTCTTTCTGCATCTCCTTCTTCTGTAATATTCAATATGACAGAATCCACTACTCCAATATCCTTCCCCTTGTACTTTAAAGTATAACCACTGTCCTCCGGGAAGCACAATATCTTTACATAATCCTCGTCCAGTTTCTGATATCTTACATAATAATAAACATCCTCTGTATGTCCGCTGCTTTCTTCTCCATCCTTTGCTATCGCTATTAATTTCCCGTCCCCATTGTATACCTCCACATCAACCGGGCAGGATACTGTAACAGATATGAAAGCTTTCGTCATACTGTCAGTGAATATAGAATCTTTATAAGAATCCAGTGTAGAGGATATCTGTAAAGATAAGGTGTAGTATTTGCTCCATTTCTTATAGGCTTTCGTACACATGCTCTGCAACGTCTGCTCTCCTGCTTTTCTGGTATTCCACAGCATATACATGCTATAGTAAAGCTTGCGCGCATACATATTCTTATCGGAATCGGATGATGTATAAAAGCTTGTCTGATTCTCAAGCACCCACAGGTTCAAGCAATTTCCAATATATGCGATTGTCCTCATACTGTCTTTTAGTTGCTGTATATCCCCGGTATGGAAGATTGCATTGGATATATTTACACCCCAGTCAAATCCGGCTTTGATAATCTTACCATAAGGCAGTGCATCAACTGCTTTGCTGATTACCATATCAACCGCTTGATCAACAACCGCATCTTTCAATGCTGCCGAGACATATCCTAGCTGCTTTACATAAGACCCATGTATTACATTATATAAATCAGCAGCCGCATCCTTTATTACATCAAAACAGCAGTTATCTTTTAAATATAAAAGCATCTCTGAATACATTTCATCAGCGTCAGTCAGACTTTCCAACTGGTACAAGTAGTTGAAGGTATCCTGCGTCAATGAAAGAATGGTAAGTCCGTCACCCAGAAAATCAAGTCCTTTTGACAGCGTGTTTGCCAAGGTATCCGAACTCATATAATCATTCAATGTCTTCACAATCTGTGAATCTTCCGAATAGCCGCCTTTCACCTGAAAATACGCCGATAATTTTCTGTAGTCTCCCTCTACTAAAAGCTCCGATACTTTCTGATCCGTAATGATATTCGACAAGTTCTCTATATCTTTATTATTCAGCGAAGATGCGATTCCTTCTGCTTTTGTATAATCCTTTAAACCTTTTACAAAATAACCGGCATATTTTTTCGCATTCTTTGCCATCGCAAGCTGCTCAACATCGGACTGATATTCCTGTAATAGCGTTGCCAATATCTTTTCTACATCTGCTTTCGATGTGGCAGATGTAAACAAATCTTTCCACCCGTCTAGCCCTCGGTAATAGACATCCGATAATATCAGAGTAATCTTACTTCCAAACGTCATATCGTTTTCATGGACATAGATGGAATTCGTAAAATTAGAGTCTTTGCACAAATATTTGATTGTATTTAACGTTCCTTTGTTCTTCATAAACGAAATGACATCTGTTTCATAATCTGTCTCAGCGGATATCGTATCTCCACCAGTTGAACCACTGCCGCCACCCACCTCGTTCTCCTTCCCATCGGAACACACCGTCCCCGCATAGGTATGGAGATTAGATGATAGGTTAAGATTCAACGCAGGACGCACACCGACAGCGCTCCGGCTGTCAAGACCCTTAATGTCGACGCAGTCGTTGTAATTGACATACGCGGCACAATACGTCCTATAACCTGGCGAGCGCAGCCACCAGTAGCAGTTGCCCCTATGCACACCACTCGTACCGCTCCATGTTCCCATCGCTTTTGCATACGTACTGCTCTTGCTTCTACGTGCTTCATCATATGTATCTCTTGAAGGCACAAATCCATGCGCCATTGCGCTGTCCTCATAAGTTTCCGATTCTGACAACAGGAAGATCTTATCTGCTGTATTATTTCCTCCTTCCGTCCCATAGTTAATATTATCATCATTTACTACAGAAGTATTTACGATTGCTGACTTTTCATCCCCTGAAAATGCGCTTCCAATAAAATTTCTACTGCTATAATCCTTCCCTTGTTCATTTGACGATGCATCATATCCATTCAGCCAGTTTCGGATGGTACTGACCTCCCATGTGATACTTACATATGCTGTATTATACTTTTGGTCATCCAACGTTATATCCGACAAAAGAAATGCCTAATTCCCATTCACTTTCAGCACCCGCCATTTGATTGGCTCGTATTTGAAATAATGCCAGGTGTTAGAATCTGACCAGTTATAATGATAACTGTCTGAATTTGTATGCATGGCATCGCTCTTTTTCATCCTGCGGTATTTATTCCCGCCTACGGTAATGTCATTATTGGAGTTCCACCCCGTAGCACTCTGCAGCTTATTATTCAGACTACTGTTCTCTATGATGTCTCCGCTTTTCAGCAAACTTTTGTCTATCGCCGTATAATCATCTGCCGAAGGCACTACCTCTGCCTGGGGATAGCTACCAAACCAGACACAATCCCATGTCACCTTCTGCCCTGCCGTCATGTTGGAATCTGCCACTCTCCTTGGATTGCTTAGATTCGATGCTGACAGTGGCGCTAACTCCTGCGCGGCAGCTACCGCATCAGGCTGTTCGGTCTGTCCCTGCTCTTTCTCCTGTTGGTCCTGCTCTTTTTCGGAAGCTTCTGATATCCCGCCGTCATCCTTTCCTGATACATCCGCTGTTGTATCTGCAGCTCCTGCGTGAGCACTGTCCGCCTCGGAGACTTCCTGTGTGTCAGTCTCCTTTTTTGCATCTCCCTTCGGCAGACTGCCTTCAGCTTGCTCTGCTTCCTTACCCTGTCCGCTCCACTCTTTGCTTTCCGTCCGCTGTGATGTGCTGTTACTGGTTTCCTGTGCATTGGCAGTAATCCCTGTACATAAACTTACACACATCGCTGCCGTAAGTAGAAAAGCTGTCATCTTACGGGTTACATTCTTCTTTCTCACTCTTCCTCTCCTCCTTCGTTCGTTTTGAGTTTTTTCATCCGCTGTTTTTTTAATCACCCAAAAATCTTACCGCTATACATCGTTTGTTTCCGTCTAATAGAAATAAAACCTTTTGATTTCAACATGCCATCCTCTCCGTTTATCTACTCCTAAGTTTATCACAAACACAACATAATTAATAGCATTCCTTATCTGTTTTCCCTGCAAAAACAAGGCATTCCAGACTTCTGCATCCGATATACCTACACATATTTATACAACTTTCCAATGCTTATTTAGTTCTAATAGTTTAAAACATCCTATTTCCTTTTCCTCTGTATATTTACACAGTAAATTCATACCGTTCTGTAAAGTGTCCATCTTCTCTGTAATTATGTTGCTTTTCACTAAATTCTCATGAAATATCTTTTTAGCCTCTGGCTCAGGCATGATCTTTAAATTACGTAAATAATCCTTCATTTATATAAGCCACTTTTTCACGCTCTATCAATTCCACTGGCGACATGATAGTCACCTCCTCATCTTTATCGTAAGAACCATCTGTTTTTATAAATAGCTTTCGTCAGCAATCAACCCACCGGGAAATCTGCTTGCTAATTTTTATCACGGATGTTAGTATAAAATTATAAAATAACATTTTTAAATCAGAAGGGGAGGAGACAGCAGGTGGCAGATGTTCTTGAAACAGTGAGTATTAAGTGGCATCCTGGCTTTTATGGCGCGGCAGAACTTGAATTTTTATCGAACAAAGGCGCGCTCGAATTTCAGAGGGAATTTAATCTAAGTAAAGAACCTATTCGGATGGATTTGCTGATTATCAAGAAGCTTGCGAATATCAGGACTAAGAACGAGCTTGGACATATTTTCAAAAAATTTAATGTCATCGAATTTAAGAGTCCTGACGATTCCCTTTCTATAGATGATTACTTTAAAACCGTTGGTTATGCAGGTCTATATAAAGGTTTAGGCAATACTGTAGACCAGATTCCGGCTGATGAGCTTACAATCTCTATTTTCAGGGAATCCTATCCGAAGGCAATGTTTGAGGCAATGAAAGATTGGGGACTGGAAATTAATGAGCATTATCCAGGCATATATTACATCAGCGGGAAGCGCATGCCTTTTGATACCCAGATTGTAGTGACAAAACAGCTTAACAAAGAAACACATCGTGCTTTGCGTATTTTATCGAAACATGTGAATGAAGATGATGTCAGAGCGTTTATTGTAAAAGCAGCGCAGATGTCTGAACCTGGGGACAGAAACAATGTAGATGCGGTTCTTCAGGTCAGCGTTTCTGCAAACAAGGATATTTATGAAGCAATAAGGAGGTGCGATAAAGCTATGTGTGATGCATTGAGGGAACTTATGAAAGAAGACTTCGAAAAACAAGAACAGGAAACATTACTCGCAACAATTAAAAATCTGATGGATACTATGAAGTGGACCGCTGAACAGGCCATGACGGCTATGAAAATCCCTGATGCCGATAAAGGAAAATATATTGCAAAATTATGATAAAATAGTAAAATAACATTTTTAAATCAGAAGGGAAGGAGACAGCAGGTGGCAAATATTCTTGAAACAGTGAATATTAAGTGGCATCCTGGCTTTTATGGCGCGGCAGAACTTGAATTTTTATCGAACAAAGGTGCGCTCGAATTTCAGAGGGAATTTAATCTAAGTAAAGAACCTATTCGGATGGATTTGCTGATTATCAAGAAGCTTGCGAATATCAGGACTAAGAACGAGCTTGGACATATTTTCAAGAAATTCAATGTCATCGAATTTAAAAGTCCTGACGATTCCCTTTCTATAGATGATTACTTTAAAACCGTTGGTTATGCAGGTCTATATAAAGGTTTAGGCGATACTGTAGACCAGATTCCGGCTGATGAGCTTACAATCTCTATTTTCAGGGAATCCTATCCGAGGGAAATGTTTGGGGCAATGAAAGATTGGGGACTGGAAATTAATGAGCATTATCCAGGCATATATTATATCAGCGGGAAACGCATGCCTTTTGATACCCAGATTGTAGTGACAAAACAGCTTAACAAAGAAACACATCGTGCATTGCGTATTCTATCGAAACATGTGAATGAAGATGATGTCAGAGCATTTATTGAAAAAGCAGCGCAGATGTCTGAGCCTGGGGACAGAAACAATGTAGATGCGGTTCTTCAGGTCAGCGTTTCTGCAAACAAGGATATTTATGAAGCAATAAGGAGGTGCGATAAAGCTATGTGTGATGCATTGAGGGAACTTATGAAAGAAGACTTCGAAAAGCAAGAACAAGAAACAAGACAAGAAACAAAGCAAGAAACATTACTTGAAACAATTAAAAATCTGATGGATACTATGAAGTGGACCGCTGAACAGGCCATGACGGCTATGAAAATCCCTGATGCCGATAAGGGAAAATATATTGCAAAATTATGATAATCTATCTAAACTGCCCTATCCGGCAATGCATATATAGAACGATTAAACGGGGCTGCCTGAATGGGCAGCCCCCTTGTTACATTATCTATAATTTTCTTCGGTGTCTATACCGCTTCCATCTCCGCTTCTTAAAAAAGTATTCCCGCGCTGCCAGCCCGCACAGGGATCCTTCTGCCAACACCGCCCAGAAGATGATCTGGTTATTATCACCGGTTTTACCCGCGCCCCCTTTCCTTCCGCCAGCCTTGCCGGGGCTTCCCGAGCCTTTAGAAGGCTTGTCAGAACCATGGGAAGGCGGTTTCGGCTCGTCAGACGGTGGCTTGGGATCGTCAGGAGGTGTCCCTGGGTCACCTTCGCTATTTTCCAGGATATAGCGCAGAATGATGATCTGCTCACCGGATTCTGTTGCCAGGACATATTTCTTACCGGATACCTCGCTGTAGTCTTTCTCTGATGCCGTACCGCACCCCCAGTCAAAGTAAGTATAAGTGTCTCCCTTAAAAACAGGTTCCCTTCCTACATGCTCCTGCGTATAATGTATGCCGTAGACAGCATCGGTAACCTTCCGGATATCGCTTGTGCCGACCAAGGTCTGCGTTCCCTTCTTATCCCGCACATAATATTCATGAACCACCTTGTAGCTAAGTTCCGGCAGCGTGTCGTCAGCCTCCCGCACATAGCGCAGGATGATGACATCATCTCCCTGCTCCGTAGAAGCTGCCCACTGCTGATTAGGATTGCAGCTATAATTCTCATCATCGGACTTTGTACCGTAGCCAGCTTCCATATACGTATATTCTTTTTTCCCATACGTCGGCTTCCGCCCAGCCGTATCTTCGGTATGGGTTGTCCCCAGACGGGCAGCTACGGATTCCATCTGTGCGCATCCTTCAAAGTTATAGATATAACCGTCATCGCGGCTACGATCCAGCGTACCGGTAAATATATCGGAAGTATCCTCATCGCTCCCTCCGGTTTCCGATTCTTCGCTTTGCGGCTGAGCCGCTCTTCCAGGTTCGGCATCCTTCATCTCAGTACCTTCACTCCCGGTAGATTCACGGGAATAATACTCATGGATGATATTGTAATTTCCCTCCTTACCCGGCTCCCGGTAGTAGCGCAGGATGATAATCTGATTTCCTTCCTCAGTGCCTTCAGCCGCCTTCCATGCATTGTTTGGCCGGTAGACCTTCCCGTTTCCCGCAAATTCATTACCATCTGCCGCGCTCGTCTTCTCCACCACACCATACTGCGGCCTTTTATCCCATTCATAGGCATGGGGCCGTTCTGCGCCCTCGGGCTGGAAATTATACACCTTCTCGACATCATCACCGACATACTTAATGCCCAATTCACCATCTTGTACCTGCACGCCGCTGGTGCCTTCCCATTTATCTCCGTCCGCATCCCGGCGGTAATATACATGGATGACATTATACTTTCCCGCCGGCTGTCTCTCACGATAGTATCGCAGAATGATAATCTGGGTGGCATCCTCGGTCACGTCAATATAATCCTTCGCAGAGTCCGGTCTGTAACTGATTGTTGTCGTATCTTTTGTATTCGGACTGTTCAAAGCTTCCCCGACACCTGCGGTAACGATACCATTTCCGCTATGGGACTCTTCGGAACGGGATTTCCGATGTGCAGCACCTTCATTGCCGCCGCTTTCGTCTTCGGACAGTTGCTTTTCTTCGCCGCTCGCAGCATCCGGCATATTCTTACCCGCGGCTTCCTGTTTCTCATCATCCGTAACGTGAGTGTTGCCTCCATCCCCATCGTTTTCCGGTTCTTTACTGTCAGCACCGTCCGGAACATCTCTTCCAGACGAAGCCGCTCCGCTTTGATCAGCGGAATCTAACATATTCTCACCAGTCAGGCCCGTCTCTCCATCTTCGGCAGCATCCGGCACTTTATCTTCCGAGATCGCCGACTCTCCATTATCGGCGGCATCCGGCATACCATCTTCTGAAGGCTCCTGTCCCCCATCTTCGGCAGCATCCGACGTACTGTCATCCGGCGCTGCCCCTTCTTTATCATCTATATTGTCCGAAGCCATCTTATCCGAAGCTTCCCGCTCTTTGCCGCCGGCATCTTCATCGGATCCGCCGGCAGAATCTACCGGTAATTCCCTGTCCGTCTCCGCCTGCCTCGATTTCGTCTGAGCACCAGGCTCTATGGGGTCCACCCAGCCATACGCCTCGTCAAAATGCTCGTAGGTATTCTCCTCAAAATTAGGAGCATAGCTGATATGGCGGCTGTCATACGTTTCACCTTCGTCACGTCCCAGTCTGGTAGTGATCTGGCTGTTTCCTTCATGCGTATATGTGCCGTCAGGTTCCCTGACATAATATTCATGAATATAACGATACCCGCACGCGCCCTTTTTAAAGGCGTTGGTAAAAGTAATGGTTCCTGTAGAACCTGATGCCGTACCGTAGATCGCGCCGCTGTCTTTATAAGACATCTCATATACTTCAAGCGTGTCATTTTGGGGCGTTATTGTATATGTTCCCTCTTTCGGCAGTGTTATCGTTACGCTCTCTCCTGCTTTAACATTCCCTTCCTCGGAAAATCCGCCTCCTGATACCCTGAACACATAATTCCGGGTATCTTCTGATCCGTCCGGATGACTGCCGAGGGCGGGCTTGCTGATAGTAACGGTACGTTCGCCGCCCACCTGCACCTTGATCTCCTTGCCAGCCTCCGTCGTGCCAAAGGGATATCCCGCGACCTTCATAGAGAAGCCCACAGAAGTATTTCCCACGATACCCTCCGCAACCGTATAGGAGCCCGCGTCAGGAAGCTGAAGTTTTTTACTCTCCCCAGGGAGCAGCTTTACAGTCGTGTCGTTTCTGTCCGTATCTCCCGTATCTCCCTGAACCAATTTGCCATCCTTATCCTTGACCGTATAGTAGTATATGATCTGGTCCGCGCCTGGGGCATTGGGATCCGGCAATGCAGGCGCCGCAATCTCAATCCATTTCCGGCTGTCCACAGTCACGGATTCTTGTATGCCTGCCTGTTTGAATGTCTTCTCCGTTTCTTTTTCGTCAAACTCGGTCCAACTCACACCGAGCTTTTTCGCCGTATTGCTCTTTACACCCGTAGCGGTAAAATACAGCCGTTTACAGGCATTCATCCTGATTTCAGGTGCATTGGTTACATTATAAGTCAGATCTCCTCTAAAGCCCTGCGAATGTGTCCTGATATTCGTAATCTTTGTCCCGTCATCAGAAGCAACTCCGTAGCGGAAAACAGCATAGGAAGTACTTGAATTTAATTTTTTTTCGCTGCTGTTGTAAAGCGGGCCGAAGCTTACCATCTTGATATAGTCTACATCAAAATTAGAGTAGGCAAGATCCATGTATTTCCAATTGCTTGCTGTTTCACTGGTCAGCGCACTGCTTTTACCGGTCTTGGTCCGCTTGCTCGTCTGGGGTACAGTCACCGCAAATGCCTCGCTGGCATCGATCGTATACTCCTTTATCGTATACCCACCCTTGGGCAGATTGTCCAGCACATAGGATTCCCCTGAAGCGACAGATACGGTCCGCTTTACGAACTCGGAAGTATCTCCCTCCTCCTTTTTTGTCCGGTCTATTGTATAATAATGAAGCGCCCCGTCGTCCTTCTTCCCACCGGCTGTCAGTGTCAGTATCCCCGGAGTTCCATTGATATAGAAGATACCATCCTTTCCGGAATCAACTTGCGCCTTCCTCTCTCCCATCTGAACCTGGTAGCCATCCGGCGCCGCGATCTGCTCGATAGTGTAAATAGCAGCACTGAGTTTCTCAAGACTTTTTTTCTCCCCTGCTTCCAGAGAAAAGACCTCATCCACTGACTTGTAGCCGCCTGGCTTCTCATGGTCGTTGTAAAGTCTGTTAGTAACATGGTACCAAAGCTTCTTAGGACCGGTACTCGTACCCTGAACCTCCGGCCGTTTTATAGTAAGGGTAGAATTGTTCCTTAACTGTACCTCATGTTTTCTGTTGTTAACCCGCACACTGGTATCTGAAGAAGAATTGGACATGTTATAGTGATTCCCATTACTGTCTGAGATATCAATATTATCTGTAAGCTCAGTTACCGTAACATCAAAAGGACCATCTCCGCTATACACTTTAGACTCCCAGCTTGTCTGACCGTCTTCGCCTGTCCGGGGAAGAACGACTTCTTCTTCCAGCTTCTCATCTACCCACCGGTCCACACCGTCAATCGTCTTCCTTACCTTCTTGGTTCCCTGAATCTTGAACGTGTATTTCTGATCTTGGGCTTGCTGCTTAACAAAATCCCTCACGTGAGCAGGAACCGCTTCAAAATCGAAATCTTTCTTGATGACCAGACTGTAACTGCTGCTGTCTCCTGTAGCAAACACCACGGTACACACCGCCAGTATGGACATCATCAAGAGCAGACAGGCTCCAAATATTCGATTTCGTTTGCTTTTAACATTCATCGCATACTTACTCCCTTCTAAAAATATTCCGTCAATCCCCGGTCAGCCGCCGATTCACCTCCGCCGCTATCTCATCCATGCGGCTCTTAAGATAAGGTCCCGGACATTCCGTCCCGCTGCGGAACATACTGTGAAGCGTAAGATTCCCGGTTTCATCCCCGGTGTATCTAAGCTCCTCAATCCCGTTGCGCCGGCAGATATCCGCGCACAGGTCTATGAGTCTTTGATATGCTGTATCACTTACATGCCACTCTTCGCCAATTTCGTCGTTGGCCACCTCGACCGTCACCGCCTGGCTGTCATTTTCCGGACTGCTGGAGGCCCAGGACTGATTGGACTCCTCCACATAAAGTCCCACCCGCCCTTTGCTGTCGATGGCATAGTTGGCAGAAGCCCGGCGATCCTGTTTGGCGAAAGAATCACCCAGCTCTTCCAGCGTCAGATTCCCCGCCATATGATGAATCGTCACCTTGCGAATGTTATCTCCCCGCGGGAAATCTGCATTAGGGGAGAGATATACATATTCGGTAAATGGGCTGTTATCCTTAATCACTTCCGTCTTTTCGGCTTCCGTCAGCTTCCTTCCCACCGTATCCGGTATCCGGGACCGAAAAAGCAGGCACAAAACTACTACCATCCCGGCAGCAACGCAAAATCCCGCCAGCAGCAGCCATATACAGCGAAACTCACTCTTTCCCTTGCTCACCTTGCATCCTCCTATATCTACTGTATCGTATGATACAGGCTGTAGGCAAACACTCCGGCAAATAAGACAAAGACCATCTTCACCGCCATGCCGCCTATTTCTCTTTCGCCTTCTTCCGGTTCGCCTGTTACTACCAGCACAAATGCCGTAATTCCCAGATAAAAAAAACTGGTATCGATCAGATTATGAAAGAGGAAGGCTGCTGTACCAGCCCGCAGGGAAGGTGCTTTTTTCTTACACAAAGCGCGAAGCCCCGCCACAATCACCATTGCCATAGCAATCCAGCCCATCTCCACTCCTATATGAATCGGTATATTATGTATGTGCCATGTGTTAAAATATTTTCCGCCGTCACTTAAATCCAGCATCCTCCACTTAAGGGGTCCTACCCCAAAAAGAGGATCCACTGTAAGATAACTCAGACCGCTTCTCATCATCTCAAGCCGCTCTGTAAAAGTGGCAATAGCGCTTGGCCGAAGAACCACCGCTGCCGCCGCCACCGCAAGCCCCAGCGCAGAGATTAAAAAAGCCATTCGTGGATATACCTCTAAAAAATGCCCAAAAGTCTTCCAGCATACTGCCGCCGCAATCCCGTAGGCAAAAAGGAACAGGCATACCCAGGGGACGCTGGTTCGCGCGGCTGCCAGATAGATCAGTATGCCTGTCCCCATTCCCAGAACGATTCTGGAAAACAGCCGGCAGGCATATTGGAAAGTCTCATGCCAGGAGACTTTCCGTCTCTTCCCTGTTAGCAGTACCGCAATTCCAACCGCCAGGGACAGGCAGCTGCCCATGGACAATGTCAGTGCCAAAGCAATCAGAAAAACCGGCTCCAATCTAAGCAAAAGCTCTCGCAACTCACATTCTTCATCCTCCTCTGTACACCACACCACGGCAAACCAACCCACTACAGAATATATCCCCATAGCATTGGCATTGCCCAGCAGCCCTGACATCCGGCCTGTCCGGCCCCAGATGACTGCCTGAAAGATAAATCTGCCAATACCTGCCGCCGCGATACCGCCTGCCACAAGGATACAAAAGCGCTTCAGCAAGCGCAGTTCATCTCTGCAAAGACAACCCATCAAAAGATAGATAACCGGAAACAGCACATGCATAGTTCCATAACCATCCACAATATTTCCATAAGATGCATAAGATGCGGCCATAGCAGCCAGATCATAGATAATAAGCGGAAACAATATACGCAGATCCACCCGGGCAACGCCCCGCGTTATGCCCAACGCACATAAAAGAATACCCGTCATACCCGCCACGCGAACATCTCCCACTCCAATCATGGCAAGTATCAATAAAGCCAGAGCAAGGCAAAATGCCGTATAATGGTCAATCAGGCTCTCTAATCTCTGTTGAAACCCACGGGCCATATTCTGTTCCTCCTCTGAATGGTTGGATATATTTAATAACTGGATAAAGATATATTAAACAAAGAACTCCGATTCCTCACAGGAAGAATCAGTAAAAGACAAATGCTGCAAAACATAGATTTATTCAGCTATTAAGACACAAATATATTTACTGCCGCAAAACTTTTTATATTTATACGTGAATATTATAAGACAAGATTTCAAGCACTGTCAATAGGGTGCCTCCCAAAAACAGCAGGACTTTACTGTTCGCTCCGTTCTCGGCAAAATTCAATAATAAATATAATATGTATGATAATAAGAACATAAGCAACAAAAACAGTTTGGAATCATCCACAAAATGCTGCTTACAAACCCGCCGTTTTTCCGGATGAAGGGCCCATAAGGAAGGGACGGCACAATCTGATATCCATATATCAGATGAACATATCAAAAAAGAAACTTCGGAGACAAGGAGGTCTCCGGTACAATTCAAGGAGGTTTAATTATGAGAATTCAACACAACATTACCGCATTAAGCGCGTACAGAAATTTAACAAATAACAACAGCGCAGTTGCTAAAAACTTAGAGAAACTGTCCTCTGGTTACAGAATCAACCGTGCAGGCGATGATGCAGCAGGTCTTGCTATTTCCGAGAAGATGCGTGCACAGATCACAGGTCTTAAGACTGCACAGAAGAATGCTAATGATGGTATTTCTTTAGTACAGACAGCAGAGGGTGCTCTTACAGAAGTTCACTCCATGCTGAATCGTATGGTAGAGCTGGCTACACAGGCTGCGAACGGAACATATTACGATGAGGATCGTGCAAACCTTCAGAGCGAGATTGAGCAGTTGAAGAGTGAGATTGACCGTATCGCTGACGGAACAAACTTCAATGGAATCAATCTGTTGGATGGTTCTTTGTCTTCTACAGGCGGATCTAAGAATGTAACAATTAATGGTGTATCTAGCACAAAATCTATTGGCTCCAAAGGTGCGTATGAATCTAATGCAGCATATGGAACCGGAACCTTTGCATTCAAAGAAGGCGATACTTTCCAGTATACTGTATCATTAGAGAATGGTGAATCTCATACTGTAGAATTAACAGCTAAAAAGGATTCCAATGGAAACATCAGCAAATTAGTAGGCAAGAGCGGACAGGAATATACCATTTCAACAGGAACAGGTGCAGCGGCAGCAACTGTTACACAAATTGATCAGGCTGTTCTTGGAGAATTAAATAAGACTTCTCTCGCTAAAGAATTCAATATTTCTTCAGCCGGTGCTGGTAAATTTAAGCTTGAAGCAATGGAAGAAGGAACGGATACTCCTCGTGTTACAGCAATGGATGCTAATTGGAGTATAGATGGTAAGAAAAATGGTGAAACTGGCGGCCCTGCTATAGTAGATATAGGTGTCAAAGAAACCCAGGCATATGATGCGGGTCGTGAAATTAAAGCGGCAGATATTACATTATACACTGGTAAGAATTATGAGGATGCAGTATTTACCATCAACGGCCACAAGTTTGTCGTTATGACTGGTAAAGATTTGGAGACGGCAGGTGGTGCGCTCGATACTACTGGCGATTCAAATATGAATGCAACCAACGGTCTCGGAGCAGATGTTACAATTTTGGTTGCAGACGGTACTCATAAAGGTTTGGAAAGTACTGATAATAACTTTGAACAAAACATTGCTAAAATTAAAGAAGTTACCGGATTAAATGTAACAGCAGGTATTGATGAGACTGGCATCGGCGGAGCGGCTGATACTGGTGCTACTACAACAGACGGTATCCGTTTGAGCCCAGGCAAAGCTAACGGCGGTCTGGTTCTCCAGATTGGTGATACTTCTGCTGATTTCAACCAGTTACGCGTATCTGTAAAGGATATGCATGCTAAGGCTATGGGTATTGATGGTATCGATGTTAGCACACAGACAGGAGCTTCATCTGCAATTGACAAGATCAAGTCAGCTATCACTTATGTATCCAGCACTCGTGGTGACCTTGGAGCTATCCAGAACCGTCTGGAGCACACCATCAACAACCTGAGTGTAACGACAGAGAACATGACTGCTGCTGAGAGCCGCATCCGTGACGTTGACATGGCTGAGGAAATGATGGCTTACACCAAGAATAACATTCTTGTTCAGGCTTCTCAGGCTATGCTCGCACAGGCTAACCAGATTCCGCAGGGCGTTCTTCAGTTACTCCAGTAATTGGATTACAGTAGGGACTAAATAATAATCAGCAGGCACCTGCTTCCATGTTAAGAAGCAGGTGCCTGCTTTGCATTTCAGGAGAATGAAAGATATGGGAAAGAAAGCAGGACAGATAAAGATATCACAGTGCATGATCGTAAAGAATGAAGAGCAGAACATCCGACAGGCCCTTTCCTGGGGAAAAGGGGTTGTCTATGAGCAGATTGTCGTAGATACCGGTTCTACGGACAACACAGTACAGATTGCTGAGGAAATGGGCGCAAAAATATTTCATTTTGAATGGTGTGATGATTTCTCCGCAGCAAAGAATTATGCCATCGAGCAGGCATCCGGAGATTGGATTGCCTTTTTGGATGCAGACGAATATTTTTCAGAAAGGGATGCACACCGGATTCCGGGCATATTAAAAAAGATAGAAAACATGTCTTTAAAGAGCGGGCGTATCCATATCATGCGAGCGGCATGGCTGCATTTGGATGATGAGGGAAAGGTCTTTTCCGCCGGACAGCAGGACCGGATTTTCCGTAATATAAAAGGATTGCGTTATAAGAACCGGGTGCATGAAGTCCTGACTCTTTCAAACGGCCAGCTTCCGCGTTACAGCCTGACGGATCTTTCCATCAAGCATACTGGTTACATGAAGTCGGCAGGCGCTGAAAAAGGAAACCGAAACATCCCCTTGCTCAAAAAATCTGTAGAGGAAGACCCGGAGAATTACGACTTATGGTCTTACTTAGGGGAATCTTACGCCGGAAGTAATCAGGCAGCGGAAGCCATTGAGAGCATGGAACAAGTGATTGAGTATGTAGCAAAGAATATCACGGTATTAAATGCTCCGTCAAATACTTCGCTAAAAATCAGCGAAGACCGTCTCTTCGCTGCCTTTGCAGTCTGGTTCGCGGCAGTGTCCTTCCTGCCGGAGGATGAGTTGCTCTTTTATGAAGAGCGGGCACGCCGATATTACGACATATTCACCAAGACAGGGAAGTTGTTCCCGGATGTGGAATTCTATATGGGGCGTTTCCTGATTCGTATAGGGAAACAGGATGAAGGCGTGCGTTTTTTGGAACTTGCCCTTGAAAAGCTGGAACAGTATAAAGGAAGCTCTTCCCTGAAACTGGCCGCAAGGCTTGACTTTACCTACAACATACTCCGGCTGTGCTACGAACAGAAGGGGGATGCAGCAAAATGTGTTTACTACGGCACCCTTTCCTTGCGCGCTGACCGGTATCAGGAAGATACCCTGGCTGCTCTTATCCGTCTGCTTCAAGGCGACCCGAATACCGCAGCAGGACAAGCATATGATTTTCTGGCACGGCTTTACCGCTTTGACAATCTAAAAGACATACTATTTGTACTAAAGACGGCTCTGCAGTCGGGATATATTGAATTGGCGGAACTGCTTAAACAGGCTGCTGCAGCACAAGGGGAAGAAATCTGACAATCAGATTCCGATAGCAGGATATAGATTCAAACATAAGGAGAATATATATGGAACAACAGGAATTTCTTGATGCCTTGAATGATTACACCAGCATTTCACAGATGTTAAAGACGCACAGCTATGAAGAGATTCTTACGGCCGCTTCCGGCGTAGGTCAGTTAACCCCAAAAGAGCTTGAGCATCACCCTATGGGCGGATACTCCAAGGGGAGGACGAGCGGGGCGTACCATTTTGTCCTGCAAGATCTCCTTAAAAATGTGGGACATTATGACTGGTTGTATTCCCGGTTGGAGGATGAGCCTTCGCGGCGGACCTTCAACAGCCTGATGGCTTACCGCCTGTATCCCCATCAGGAGTTCCTTAAGACTGCCTATGACGGAGAACATCCCCAGTATTTTGACAAAAGCATCATTTCCTGCGATGAACGGGAGGTGTTTACAGATTGCGGCGGTTTTATCGGAGATACTGTAGAAAGTTATATCCGGCAATTTGGAAAATATAAGCATATTTATGTCTATGAACCTTCCCAGGAAAACGCTGCCATCTGCCGCAAAAATCTGTCAAAATACAAGCGTATTACCATCCGCCAATGCGGAGTCGGCGAAAAGGATTCCTGCCTTGCAATTCGGGGGAAAGGCTCATCCAGTTCATTTATGGAAGAAAGGAATGGGAAAGGTGCAGACACTGACGGGGTCCGAATCATATCTCTTGATGAGGATATTCCCGAAAAGATTACTTTCCTTAAAATGGATGTGGAAGGTTTTGAGGTTCCGGCTCTTCTGGGAGCAAAACGGCATATTCGGGAAGATTTTCCGAAGCTTGCCATCTGCACTTACCACATCGTCAGCGACATGTGGGAAATCCCGAGGTTAATCGACACCATACGCCCGGGCTACCGCTTTTTTCTGCGCCATTATGAACTGACGCAGAACTGGGAAACGGTCATCTACGCGGTTCCACCGGAGAAATTGCCGGGCACATTGTCAAAAGAAACGGAAGCAAGCCTTGAAGTCACGGACGCAGAGCAGCTAAAAGAAAACCATGCGTTAAAACCAAAACGGATTATCAGCCCTGCCCACAACAAGGGATGGTTTGACTCCCAGATACTAAAAGACTGCGGGGTAATCCCCTACCTGCTCCATAAAAACCATGGCTGTGATACCTGCATGGTTGGCGGCCGCAGGGGTGAGTACCCGAACCTTCAATATGTACCAGGGCTTAAGATGGAGTTCCTGCCCGACGGAAGCCTTGAGAGTATGGCTGATTATATTGAAAAGGAAGCGTTAGATATTGATTGTCTTCTGCTGTATGGCAGCTATCCTTTTTATGAGCCTCTGGCAGATATTTACAAACAGATAAATCCAGAGGGAAAGATTGCTCTTGCTTTGGATGCGAACTCGCACTGGATGGACCGAATCCAGTGGGACACTGAAAATTTCCGCCGTTTTATGGGACAGTGTGATGTGATCAGCGCCGCCGGACGGACGATGCAGCGGCATCTCAATGAAAAATGGCCCTGGGCGATTGAATATATCCCCAATGGTTTTTATAACTTTTCCAATATCCCTATGGAATTTGACTACAGCAAAAAAGAAAATATCATCCTGACTGCGGGAAGGCTCGGGACGATGCAGAAAGGTACGCATGTGCTGCTGGAGGCATTCGCGCTGATTGCCAAAGAACTTCCCGATTGGGAGCTTCATCTGGCTGGCAGTGTCGCGAAAGAGTTTGAGAGTGTCATTGCAAGCTACTGGAAGCGTTTTCCAGAATTAAATGGGCGCGTCCGGTTCCTCGGACACATCTCAGACAGAGATATTCTTTACCAAGAGTACCAGAAAGCCAAAATATTTGCACTTCCCTCTACGTTTGAGGGTGGAGCCAACGTGATCGCCGAGGCGTTGTATGCGGGTAATGCCATTGCTGTAACAAAGATTGATGAATACGGGGACGCAACAGATTACGAGCGGTGCGGTCTTGCTTCAGATATCGGTGATATCAGCGGATTTGCCGAGAACTTAAGGAATCTGTGCCGCAGTGAACACCTGGAAGAGATGTGCCGCCATGCATACGAGTATGCAAAAAGTAACTATGATATGGAAAAGATCGTGGACAGGCTTTATGCGATGATTTTTGGATAGGGGAAGGGAAATATGGGAAGTATATTCTATAATGATTCCAGATTTATATATGAAGGGCAGGACGGGGAACAGGAAGTACTGTTAGATTGCAGCTGCTATCTGGCAAACAAAAGCCGGATTCCCATGCACCGTTTACCCGGGATGGATTACCTTACTATCCCCGATCTGCTGCTTTCTCTGCTTGAGAGAGAAAAGGGAAATGGGAAGGAACTGGAATTTCCGGCAACGCTTCTTAATATCCTGCTGGCATCACGGCTGATCAAAAGCCCGGAGCCGGTAAAGGTGTTAGAATACGGCTCTATGAAGGGGGAATTAAGCTTTCATTTGGCAGAGGTATTAGGAACCTTTCACCAGGAATCAGTCCTTGTCTGCGCTTATGACACGATAGAGCCGGAGTGGATGGAGCGTATGGCACAGGCAGCGCATCTTCCGGAGCTTAGTTTCTATGCGGGAGATTTTGGCCAGCTTAAGCTTGCGGAAAAGTATTTTGACATCGTAATCATTAACGGAATGGTAAATTATTTGCAGCCGGAAGAGGTCATTGCGGATGCCTTGCGGCTTGTGACGGAAGACGGAATCCTTATCTGTTATTCTGAGGAAACACCTTTGCTCGAAAGTACCTTCAAGCTGTATTTCGAAGAGCGGGAGGAATATGAAATCACACCTTCACAGAAGGTGCTGGCGGCAAAAGCCCGGAATAGAAGCTGGTCAAAAGAGACGAGGGCGGACTTTGATCTGGATGGGAAGGTTCAGGAGGATTTAGAAAAAGCACAAAAGCTTTTAGAGGATACGTCTATAACCGAAGAAGCTCTGGCAGTGATGACAGAGTGCTTGAAGCAGGATATCCAATCCGCCGTAACAGCCGGGAAAACCGACCTGAAAATTCGACTGATCGAATGCAGGCAGGAGGTTATTTCTCTCTCTTTAAATTTATAGAGGATTACGAATATAGTTATGAAATTCACCATTAACGAGGATATTTTTAGCATCTTTCTTAAAAAACAGAAAACAGATTATAATAATGGTGTTATATACAGTGGCAGATATACAATATCATTCTCTTCTTTATAATCCCCTGCATGTAAAACATATGCAATATGCAATTGCCAATGTATAATTTTTGCCGGATTTGACCTCTATAGGAGAGATATTATGCCGGCCGCTGATTTTGCTCTTGGCAATGAGGAAATCAATTTCCATACGTAAGGATGCATCACTATGAGATGTATTAGTATAAAATAGAGCTTATTTTAAGAAAGCAGGTGAGTGTATGTCCGAAAAAGAAGATGTTCCAAAAAATATTGAAGAGTTTTCAAGATTGCAAGACTATGTGATTGATTGTGAAAAAACATCAAAAGCATATTTAAAGATGAAGAGACGCTATATTGAATTGAAAGTCATTCTTACAGCATCAGGGATAAATATCACAGAATTAGATATTATTAAAGAATAATATTTGAGAAACATAATTTATTTTGCATAAAAGGATGATAACAGGCGGAATTACGGTTGGGCAACGCGTATATTCCGCCTTTATTCTTTTGATTATACAGATTCTTCCTGCCCGTCCAGCCATCTTTTCTCCTGTTCTGTCATCTCAAGCTTTATTATATCCGCCAGTTCGGAGTACCCAAGCTTCAAAGATACTTTCAGTACAAATAGTTTATCTTTTAGATTATCAAACTGATAAAGCCGTGCCAGGAAGTCATAGGCCTGTCTCGCCGCAGTGTTCGGGTCACCTTGAAGCAAGCTGGTAAGAGCCGTCAAAGTGTCCTCCTGATAGCGGTTCACACGTAGCGAAAGAGTGCCGTAGTAAACACACTTGGCGGCATCCCTGCGCTGTTCATAACAAAGCCGTAGTAAGTTGTAGACAAAATCCAGTCGCCCGGACAGCTTTAAGGAGGCGCTTCCTTTATACAGCTCAAGCTTTTCTAAAGCTAACTCCAGGAAATGTACAGCCTCGTCCTGCTTTCCAATACGGATGAGAAAGCGTCCCATATAAAATTCCACATCAGGGAACAGTTTTCCTGTTTTTGTAAAAATATCGTAATACCGGTGTGCTTGTATTTCATAAGAGCTTATCACTTCATCCGGCAGGAAGGAGACTGCTGAAAACCAAACGGCAAAAGCGGCAAAGAGACGGTCCTCGCTTATTTTTATGGAGGTGTTTGATGGAGCATCTGGTCCCGTGATATTCTCCGCCACGTGCTCAATCACATGTTCCATACTTTCAATCGCTTCCTCTGCCTGATCGCTTCCGGCATAGGATTCCCCTAAGTATGACCACAGGTCGTAGTTTTCCGGGTCTTCCTCTACAGATTTTTTCAGCAGAGGGATATTTCGGTTTCCCTTTTCACTGCGTACCGAATCGCTGTAACCGGTATGCATGATAGACAGATCAGTTACTATACAATGGAGAGTCTGGCCGTTGGCAAGGCTCAGGCCTTCATGAACCCGGTTCTTATAGCGCAGTCCTTTCATATTCCGGAAAATCCTGTCATGCTGTCCGGCGGAGAATACCTCCCCGTCATCATTCAGGTGATACATCGCTGAACGCAGCATATGGATTCTGGCACCTTTTAACGAAACACTTTCCGCCTTTTTAATCATACCCGGAATCCGATGCGCGTCCCTTTCAGGGAAGTATTCATCTGCATCCAGAAATGCAATCCAGTTTCCCGATGCCTGTTCGATAGCATAATTCTTTGCCGCCGAGAAGTCGTCGCACCATTCAAAATGATACACTTTGGCCCCCATCTCTTCAGCAATCTGCACGGTATTATCCGTAGAACCGGTATCCACGACAATCTGCTCATAGACAACCCCTTTTCCCCAGGAGAGGGCCTGTCGGATGTTCTGCTCCTCATTCTTTACGATCATGCACTGTGATATCTTTATCTGTCCTGCTTTCTTTCCCATATCTTTCATTCTCCCGAAATGCAAAGCAGGCACCTGCTTCTTAACATGGAAGCAGGTGCCTGCTGATTATTATTTAATTCCTACTGTAATCCAATTACTGGAGTAACTGAAGAACGCCCTGCGGAATCTGGTTAGCCTGTGCGAGCATAGCCTGAGAAGCCTGAACAAGAATATTATTCTTAGTGTAAGCCATCATTTCCTCAGCCATGTCAACGTCACGGATACGGCTCTCAGCAGCAGTCATGTTCTCTGTCGTTACACTCAGGTTGTTGATGGTGTGCTCCAGACGATTCTGGATAGCTCCAAGGTCACCACGAGTGCTGGATACATAAGTGATAGCTGATTTAATCTTGTCAATTGCAGCGGAAGCACCTGTCTGTGTGCTTACGTCAATATCTGCAATACCCATAGCCTTCGCATGCATATCTTTTACAGATACACGTAACTGGTTGAAATCAGCAGATGTATCGCCAATCTGGAGAACTAATCCACCATTGCTGTCACCCTTGCTTAAACGAATACCGCCGCCAGCATTTATACCATTATCCAATGTTGTAGGAGTCTCGGAAATAGCATCTGTTACGTTCAATCCCGTAACTTCTTTAATTTTAGCAATATTCTGCTCAAAATTAGCATCTACACCCTGTTCTAAGCCATGATGACCATCTGTACCATCTGCAACCAGTATCGTAACATCTGCCCCAAGGCCATTGGTAGCGTTCATATCTTTTCCGTTTTCGCCAAGACTAGCTGCAAGATCTGATCCAGTCATAACTACGAACTTATGTCCATTGATTGTAAATACCGCATCATCATAGTTTTTACCATTATATAAAGTGATACTGCTGGCATCGATTTCTCGTCCAGGATCAAGTGCTTTGGTTTCATCAACGCCTATCTTCAAATTATTTGAAGCAGCAGGCTCTGTTCCGCCTATTGTCCAACTTGCATCCATTGCCGAAACGCGCGGAGTATCCGTGCCTTCTTTTAATGCCTCTAACTTGATTTTGCCATCCTTGGCTGTAATATTGTAATCTTTTGCAAGGGAAGTCTTGTTTAATTCTCCAAGAATAGCCTGATCAATTTCAGACACTTTGGCAGCACCAGTAGCTCCATTTGATGTAATCGTATATACCTGACCATCTCCGGATACTAATTTACTAACATTGCCAGAAGCATCTTTTTGAGCTGTTAATTTAATAGTATGGGATTCGCCGTTTTCCAAAGATACTGTGTACTCAAAAGTATCATTCTCTTTGAATGCTAAATCAGCTGCTGAGTAAGCTTCATTAGCTTCATAGCTTCCCTTGGTTCCAGCAGATTTGTAACTGGATGCGTTGCCACCAATGGTTATTGTCTTGGAACCTCCGGTAGTAGATAAAGAACCGTCTAACAAATTAATTCCATTAAAGTTTGTACCGTCAGCAATACGGTCAATTTCATTTTTCAACTGCTCAATCTCGCTCTGAAGGTTTGCGCGGTCCTCATCGTAATATGTTCCGTTCGCAGCCTGTGTAGCCAGCTCTACCATACGGTTCAGCATGGAGTGAACTTCTGTAAGAGCACCCTCTGCTGTCTGTACTAAAGAAATACCATCATTAGCATTCTTCTGTGCAGTCTTAAGTCCTGTGATCTGTGCACGCATTTTCTCGGAAATAGCAAGACCTGCTGCATCATCGCCTGCACGGTTGATCCTGTAACCAGAAGACAGTTTCTCTAAGTTCTTAGCTACTGCGCTGTTATTGTTTGTTAAATTTCTGTACGCACTTAACGCGGTAATGTTGTGTTGAATTCTCATAATTAAACCTCCTTGAATTGTACCAGAGACCTCCTTGTCTCCGAAGTTTCTTTTTTGATATGTTCATCTGATATATGGATATCAGATTGTGCCGTCCCTTCCTTATGGGCCCTTCATCCGGAAAAACGGCGGGTTTGTAAGCAGCATTTTGTGGATGATTCCAAACTGTTTTTGTTGCTTATGTTCTTATTATCGAACATTTCCAGATAAAATTAAGGGTGAATTTCAAATTTTTTTCTTTTTATTGAAGAGCAAAGTGCAGTCCCTCCCCACGACATAAAAAGAGCAGCATGCTATCAGTCATATACTGCTCTTGTTCCTGTTCGTTTTGTTACGAACCTAATTACATAAGATCGCCTTATTATACCGTTATAAGGTCAACCCATTGCTGAATTTGATCCGCCGATATTTCTAAAATCTCAGCAATCTCCTCTATCGATGTCCCGCGCTCATACAATCTCCGTGCAGATTTTTTATTTGCCTCTTTTGTGGCTCTTTCTGCTGCCTTTTCCGCCGCCTGCCGTCTCTCGCTTTTTATATGAGTTCTGTAAATATATTCATCGTCGAATAACATTGTCTTAATATCCACTATTTCTTTCCCCCTGTCTTCTAAATATTCCTTTAAAACATCCTGCCCTATGCAGATTCGGATTGTCTCAAGCACTGCCTGTCTCGTCCTCCCGAATTTACGGACTTGCTCATTGTATATCCGAGTGAACCTTACATATTGATTGATGATATCTCCCTTTTCCCCATTATAAATTATCTTCACCTTGATTTCAACCGCACATTCTTTCCCGCCGAAGAATTCCTCTGACAGGCACAGATACTCTGGCTTTTTCTTGCGTTGTCCGATAAAGATTACGTATAGTTCCGGCTCCGGCAGCACAATCTTTCTACTCCCGTATACATCCTGCTCTGTAGACTCAATATATTCTTGATAAGTCTGGGAAAGATACATCAGGGAGCGTACGATGATATTTTTCGTCCAACTCGACTGACATTCCGCTAGTATGATCAATCGCTCCCCCACCTGAAAGCCGACATCATTGTACGGCTGGTCAAGAAAGATATTTTTTATTGTCACGTTGCTGATATCTTCTGCTGTCGTCTCCCGGTCTTCGGGATGAATTGCCTGGTACAATTGGAGTAAATACTTAGGCTTCCCAAAAAGATCTGTAAATACGCTGTCTTTCGCGGTATGTTTTGCCTCTTTTGGTAATGTATCAGAGGTTTCCACCGCGCCAGCCTTTTTCTTCTGCTTTAAAATATGTATGCACCTCGTTTCTGATATTTACATTTGTATTAAGGAATTTTGTTAGAATAGCCAGCTTACGCTGCAATTTTGATTGTTTTAGAAGGGAGTTCATATAAGATTTAATAATCACGAACTCCCAAGATACCGTTCATAAAACTTTGGAATATTACTATGCCATTACCGCTTCAACCCATTGCTGAATCTGATCCGCCGATATTTCTAAAATCTCAGCAATCTCCTCTATTGATGTTCCACGCTCATATAATCTTCGCGCAGACCTCTTATTGGTCTCTTGTGCTTTTTTCTCTGCTTTTCTCGCCGCCTTTTCCGCCGCCTGCCGTCTCTCGCTTTTTATATGAGTTCTGTAAATATATTCATCGTCGAATAACATTGTCTTAATATCCACCACTTCTTTCCCCCTGTCTTCTAAATATTCCTTTAAAACATCCTGCCCTATGCAGATTCGGATCGTCTCAAGCACTGCCTGTCTCGTCCTCCCGAATTTACGGACTTGCTCATTGTATATCCGGGTGAACGTTACATACTGATTGATGATATCTCCCTTTTCCCCATTATAAATTATCTTCACCTTGATTTCAACCGCACATTCCTTCCCGCCAAAGAATTCCTCTGACAGGCACAGATACTCCGGCTTTTTCTTGCGTTGTCCGATAAAGATCACGTATAGTTCCGGCTCCGGCAGCACAATCTTTCTACTCCCGTATACATCCTGCTCTGTAGACTCAATATATTCTTGATAAGTCTGGGAAAGGTACATCAGGGAGCGTACGATGATATTTTTCGTCCAACTTGACTGACATTCCACAAGTATGATCAATCGTTCACCCACCTGAAAGCCGACGTCATTGTACGGCTGGTCAAGAAAGATATTTTTTATTGTCACGTTGCTGATATCTTCTGCTGTCGTCTCCCGGTCTTCGGGATGAATTGCCTGGTACAATTGGAGTAAATATTTGGGGATTCTAAAAAGATCCGTAAATACGCTGTCTTTCGCGGTATGCTTTGCCTCTTTAGGTAATGTATCAGAGGTTTCCACCAAACCAGTCTTTTTCTTCTGTTTTAAAATATACATACACCTCAATTCTGATTATTTAATTCATCAATGATAGGAAATCTTGTTAGAATAATTGGCTTTCGACAGGTAAAGCCTTTGAACAAAAATAATAGAAACTTCTTTGAAAACTTTTTGATTGATGCAATTATAGACTATCCGGACTTACTTTTCAACAACAAAATCATATAATTCCGGAAAATAAATTCAAGACCCCGCTTGCCGATTGCACTTCAAAAAAGCCGCCAGTTTTGCCGACTTAAATTTTGTATGTATTTCTCTGCAGTTTCATACACTATCTTGTTTCATAGGAAACAGAAGTACCATTTTCATCAAGACACCAGCCCCAGCAGATCCATCTTATTCCGCGGATGCATACTGCGAAGTATCTCGGCCTGCATTCCCGCTGCCACATGGATATAGATCTGCGTCGTCTTGATGGAACTGTGACCGAGAATCGGCTGCACACAGCTTATATCCACGCCTTCTTCTATTAGATATGTGGCAAAAGAATGGCGGAACATATGCGGCGTAATATTCCTCTCTATCCCGGCAAGTCTGCTGTACTTTTTGACCATGAGCCGGATCGACTGTTCCGTGTAGCGGTTCCCGTTCCTGTTGATGAAAAAATAGCCGCTCTTTCGGATAGCCGCCTCATTGGCGCTATAATATCTTTTCAATAGTTTTAAAACAGACGGTGATGCAATATTCAGATACCGCTCTTTTCCGCCTTTTCCCATAATACGTATCATCCCGGAGCTTAGATCAACGCAGTCTCTGTGAATATTGGAAATCTCATATACCCGCGCACCTACTGCAAAAAGCATCTCGACAATAGCCACATCCCGAAGCCAGTACTTATCGTTTTTTGTCGGATGTGAATACATATAATTCAAAAGCTGCTCTATTTCCATTCGCGGAATAATCCGGGGCAGTTTTAATGTCTCTTTGAACTTTACCTTAATTTTCCGAAATGGATTATCTGGAATAAACTCTTCCTCTTCCATATATATGTAAAATGCTTTGACCGTAGCAATCTTGCGCTTGACCGTCTTTTGCTTATATTTTTTGTGCAATACAGTGATATAATCCTCGATTTTCTGCTTATCCAAAGCATCTTCCCCGATAAAATCAAAATACTGTTTCAAATCAATTCTATAGGCATTGATTGTCTTGATATTAAGTTCCTTTCGAAATTCACAGTACTCCAAGTATAAATATCCTTTCTCCCTTATATTCATTTTGCTCCTCCTTTGTACTTTTGCGCCACGCGCGTTTTTCTCAGTTTAGCACAAATGTATGATAATAAGAACATAAGCAAATAAACAGCTTGCTTACACACCGCTGTTTCTCCCGGATGAAGGGCCCATAAGGAAGAAACTGCACACCTGACAGCCGCCTTTGGCAAATGATCAAAGGCCAGCTATACAGGAGAACATATCAAAAAAGGAACTGCGGAGACAAGGAGGTCTCCGGTACAATTCAAGGAGGTTTAATTATGAGAATTCAACACAACATTACCGCATTAAGCGCGTACAGAAATTTAACAAATAACAACAGCGCAGTAGCTAAGAACTTAGAGAAACTGTCCTCTGGTTACAGGATCAACCGTGCAGGCGATGATGCAGCAGGTCTTGCTATTTCCGAGAAGATGCGTGCTCAGATCACAGGTCTTAAGACTGCACAGAAGAATGCTAATGATGGTATTTCTTTAGTACAGACAGCAGAGGGTGCTCTTACAGAGGTTCACTCCATGCTGAACCGTATGGTAGAGCTTGCTACACAGGCTGCTAACGGAACATACTACGATGAAGACCGCGCGAACCTTCAGAGCGAGATTGAGCAGTTGAAAAATGAAATCGATCGTATCGCTGATGGAACGAACTTTAATGGAATTAATTTGTTAGATGGTTCTTTGTCTGCTAAAGGATCCGGTAAGGTAAGTATTAACGGAAATGTATCCAGCTTCAAATCTGAAGGAGCAAAAGGTGTTTATGAAGCTACTGCTGCTTTCACAGCTAATAATGTTGCATTTGAAGCAGGCGAAACTTTTGAATACACTGTATCATTAGAGAATGGTGAGTCTTATACTGCTAAATTAACAGCTCAAAAAGATCCGGCTACCGGAGCAATTAATCGTTTAGTTGGCTCAGATGGTCAGGTATATTCTATCACAACAGGAACGGGTGGAGCTGCTGCTGCAACAACCAAAGAGATTCAGGATGCTGTTATCGCGGAGTTGAATAAAACTGCTCTCTCAAAAGAGTATAATATTGCACAGGGAACCGCTCTAGGCCAGCTTAAGCTTACAGCACTTAAAGAGGGTACGGATACCCCTGCTGTTAAAGCCTTTGATGCAGAATGGGTAGAAGGTGGCAACCGATCACAAGATGATATGGGTGTTGATGTAGTAACTGATCCGCGTGATGTAGGTCGTGAAATCTCTGCGGATAGTATTACATTATACAATGGTAAAAATTACGAAGATGCTGTATTTACTATTAATGGTCACAAATTTGTAGTTATGACTGGTAAAGATGCAGGTACGGCTCTTGGAGAAAACAGCGAAAATATGAACGCAACCAATGGTTTGGGTTCAGATGTCACAATTTTGATTGCAGATGATGCTAACACAGGAGGCTTGAAGAGCACTGATCCTAACTTCAAGCAAAATATTGCCAAGATTGAAGAAGTTACAGGTCTGAAAGTAGAAGATGCTGTTAAAGAAGCTACTACAGATAATGGGATAGATCCTGGAAAAGGTATACGCCTAAGCGCAGGCGAGACATCTGGAGGACTTGTTCTTCAGATCGGTGATACATCTGATAACTTTAACAAGTTACGCGTATCTGTAAAAGATATGCACGCTAAGGCAATGGGTATTGCAGACATTGATGTAAGTACTCAGACTGGTGCTTCCAGTGCAATTGACAAGATCAAATCAGCAATTACTTATGTATCCAGCACTCGTGGTGACCTTGGAGCAATCCAGAACCGTTTGGAGCACACCATCAACAACCTGAGTGTAACGACAGAGAACATGACTGCTGCTGAGAGCCGCATCCGTGACGTTGACATGGCTGAGGAAATGATGGCTTACACCAAGAATAACATTCTTGTTCAGGCTTCTCAGGCTATGCTCGCACAGGCTAACCAGATTCCGCAGGGCGTTCTTCAGTTACTCCAGTAATTGGATTACAGTAGGGACTAAATAATAATCAGCAGGCACCTGCTTCCATGTTAAGAAGCAGGTGCCTGCTTTGCATTTCAGGAGAATGAAAGATATGGGAAAGAAAGCAGGACAGATAAAGATATCACAGTGCATGATCGTAAAGAATGAGGAGCAGAACATCCGGCAGGCCCTCTCCTGGGGGAAAGGGGTTGTCTATGAGCAGATTGTTGTGGATACCGGTTCTACGGATAATACCGTGCAGATTGCTGAGGAGATGGGCGCAAAAGTGTATCATTTTGAATGGTGCGATGACTTTTCAGCAGCAAAGAACTACGCCATCGAGCAGGCATCCGGAGATTGGATCGCCTTTTTGGATGCGGATGAATATTTTTCAGAGAGGGACGCGCGCCGGATTCCGGGCATATTAAAAAAGATAGAAAACATGTCTTTAAAGAGCGGGCGCATCCATATCATGCGGGCGGCATGGATGCATTTGGATGATGATGGAAAGGTCTTTTCCGCCGGACAGCAGGATCGAATCTTCCGTAATATAAAAGGACTGCGTTACAAGAACCGAGTACATGAAGTCCTGACTCTTTCAAACAGCCAGCTTCCGCGTTACAGCTTGACGGACTTATCTATCATGCATACCGGCTATATGAAATCCATAAGCACTGAAAAAGGCAATCGCAATATCCCTCTGCTGAAAAAATCTGTAGAGGAAGACTCGGAAAACTATGATCTGTGGTCATACTTAGGAGAATCCTATGCCGGAAGCGATCAGGCAGAGGAAGCGATTGAAAGTATGGAACATGTGATTGAGCACGTGGCGGAGAATATCACGGCACCAGATGCTTCATCAAATACTCCGATAAAAATAAGTGAAGACCGTCTCTTTGCCGCTTTTGCCGTTTGGTTTTCAGCAGTCTCTTTCCTGCCGGATGAAGTGATAAGCTCTTATGAAGTACAAGCACACCGATATTACGATATTTTTACAAAAACAGGTAAACTGTTCCCTGATGTGGAATTTTATATGGGACGCTTTCTCATCCGTATTGGAAAGCAGGACGAGGCTGTACATTTCCTGGAGTTAGCTTTAGAAAAGCTTGAGCACTATAAGGGAAGCGCTTCCTTAAAGCTGTCGGGAAGGCTGGATTTTGTCTACAATTTACTCCGGCTTTGTTATGAGCAGCACAGAGACGCCGCAAAATGCGTATACTACGGCACTCTCTCACTGCGCGTGAACCGATACCAGGAGGATACTCTGACAGCATTGACAAGCTTACTTCAAGGTGACCCAAATACCACCGCAGAACAGGCATATGATTTTCTGGCGAAGCTTTACAATTTCGCTAACATAAAAGACAAACTGTTTGTGCTGAAAGCATCCATGACCTTAGGGTACTCCGAACTCGGAGAAGTAATCCGACTGAATATGACCGATGAAGAGAGGGCATGGCTGGATGGAGGCAAAAACACCGAACCGCAGTAACCCTTATCAAAAACGGAACGGCTGCACTGTCTAAGTGAAACTGCCGTTCCGTATGCTTTATCCTGCAATCTCTAAATGCTTTCTATCCTGCACCAATGTTTCTTCGTCTATAATCCAATACCTGTTTCACATCATTTCCCCTGCATCTTCTTAATCACCTTCAACCTGGTAAACTCTTCACGCTCTTTTTCTTCCAGCGCATTATTAATTGTATAAACCAGATTGGTATACATAGGGATTGTGATATTTTTCAAGGCGTTGGCCCGTTTCTGCGTCTTTTTGATGTTAGCGGCAAGGCGGTACGCGGAATTCTCCACCGTGGACAGCTTCACCGTCAGCTCTTTTACCTCACGGAACGCCTCTCTCGCTATATCGATAGATTCCCCTGTACTCCCGAAGGAATAAGTCAGCTTGTTCTGCTTGGAATCGTACTTGACATGAGGAATCTCGGTTCCCATGATGCTGCGCGTCTGGATCACGATGGAATCTTCGATCGGTACCGTGAACGCCAGCTCCTGAACCTTGCTGATCCCCATATCGATATTGGCGTGCTGCAGACACGCGTACGCACGGGTAAATGTTGTATCTATCTGTTCCTGTATATCTTTTGCCTCGCTGATCAGACTCATCAGCTCTTTTAAAAGGATGTTCCTCTTCTTATCCATCAGCTCATATCCCTGACGGGCAAGCACCAGCGAGTTCTTCGCAAGCATCAGATTACCTTTTGTTGGGAACTCCCGCGGATCCATACGGCACCTTCCTTTCTTAGCTTTGCAACGAAGCTTCTTCAATGATTATGTTAGTTCCTGCGGCGTTACGAACCTACGAGCCTTCGGCTCTTTCGACGATACCTCGCAACAAGTTGCTCAGTCACGTCGAAGCTGTCCATATCCACGCCCGAATAAGCACAAGCGCTTATTCGAACGTCGCTGCGTCCAGCGGTTCTTCACTTGGATAGTATATATCCAAAAGTTTCGTGTCGATTCGGTCTAATTCTTCTCTTGGAAGGAGGTGCAAAAGCTCCCAGCCAAGATCTAAGGTCTGCTCTATGGTCCGGTTTTCTGTGGGGCCCTGGCCGACGTAACGTTTTTCAAACTCTAAGCCGAACTGCAGATATTTCTTGTCTAAGGGTGACAGTTCATCCTCACCGATTACAGACGCTAAGTTTCTTGCCTCTCCTACTTTTGCGTAGGCGGAGAATAACTGGTTTGCAAGGCTCTGGTGGTCGTCTCTTGTGTATCCTGCGCCGATTCCGTCCTTCATCAAACGGGATAATGACGGAAGGATACTGATGGGCGGATAGATGGTCTGCCCGTGAAGGTTCCGGTCCAGTACGATCTGCCCTTCTGTGATGTATCCGGTCAAATCCGGGATTGGATGGGTGATATCATCATTGGGCATCGTAAGGATCGGGAGCTGCGTCACAGAGCCAAGGGAATCCTCCACGATTCCCGCACGCTCATATATCGTGGCAAGTTCGCTGTACAGATATCCCGGGTAACCCTTTCTTGAAGGAATCTCCCCTCTCGAGGAGGACACTTCACGCATAGCCTCCGCAAAAGACGTCATATCGGTCAGGATGACCAGGATATGCATATTGCACTCGAATGCCAGGTATTCCGCAACCGTAAGGGCAACCTTCGGCGTGATCAGACGCTCTACTACCGGGTCATTGGCCAGGTTAAGGAACATGCACACATGATCGGATACGCCGCTCTCTTCAAAGGTCTTTCGGAAAAACTCCGCCACGTCATGCTTTACACCCATGGCTCCGAATACAATCGCGAATTCCTCCTCGGAATCGTCTCCCAACGATGCCTGCTTTACAATCTGCGCTGCAAGCTGATCGTGAGGCAGGCCATTTCCAGAGAAGATCGGGAGCTTCTGGCCGCGGATCAGCGTGGTCAGCCCGTCGATTGCCGAGATTCCGGTACGGATATAGTTTCTCGGGTACTCTCTCTTTACCGGGTTAAGGGGCAGGCCGTTTACATTGCGGCGCTCCTCTGCCATCACGGAACCAAGGCCGTCGATGGGCACACCCACTCCGTTAAAGGTACGGCCCAGCATATCCGCCGATACCGGGACCTCCATAGGATGCCCCGTAAGCTTCGTATGAGTGTTCTGGAGAGACATGTTCTCTGTCCCCTCGAACACCTGGATAACCGCCCGCTCGTTGTCAAGCTCTACGATACGGCCCATTTTTTTAATATTACCATCTACAACAAACTCAACAATCTCATCGAAAAACGCTTCCTGCACACCCTCGAGCACCACAAGAGGCCCGTTAATATTGCTGAGTCCAAGATATTCTATTGCCATATTAACACTCCTCTCCTACGCATTTTTCTCAATGATCTTATTGTAATATGCATCAATATCCAGCTTATACATGTCTAACATCTGCAGATTATCATTGGGTACATCATACTTTATGGCAATCACCTTCTCGAAGATACCCTCTGATTTCAAGATCGACATCGGCATTCCCATGGCGATCAGCTTCCGGCAGGTCTTGAACAAATAGAGGATAACGTCCATCATCTTGAACTGCTTTTCCATGGATACACAGGTATCGTCTTTGTGGAACGCATTCTGCTGAAGGAATCCCAGCCGGATCACTTTGGCAATCTCCAGCGTCAGCTTCTGGTCGTCCGGGAGCACGTCCGCGCCAATCAGCTTGACGATCTCCATCAAGCTGTTCTCCTGGCTTAAGATAGACATGATCCGATTCCGGTAATCTAAAAACTTCGGTGATACATTGTCCGAGTACCAGCCGCTTAAGTCATTTAAGTATTCGCTGTAGCTGGTGAGCCAGTGAATCGCCGGGAAATGTCTTGCATACGCCAGGGATTTGTCAAGCCCCCAGAAGCACCGGACGAACCGCTTCGTATTCTGGGTGACAGGCTCGGAGAAATCACCGCCCTGAGGGGATACTGCTCCGATGATCGAAACCGAACCGGTCTCTCCGTTTAAAGTCTGCATCATCCCTGCCCGCTCGTAAAAGGCTGAAAGCCTGGATGCCAGATACGCGGGGAATCCTTCCTCCGCAGGCATCTCCTCCAGACGCCCGGAAAGCTCACGAAGCGCCTCCGCCCACCGGGAAGTAGAATCTGCCATGATCGCTACGTCATAGCCCATATCCCGGTAATACTCTGCCAGGGTAAGCCCGGTGTAGATCGATGCCTCACGGGCAGCCACCGGCATGTTAGACGTATTGGCGATCAGCGTCGTCCGATCCATCAGCGGATTCCCGGACTTGGGGTCAACCAGCTCGCCGAACTCTTCAAGAACCTGGGTCATCTCATTGCCGCGCTCCCCGCATCCGATGTAAACGATGATATCCGCGTCGGACCATTTCGCGATCTGATGCTGGGTCATCGTCTTTCCGGTTCCGAATCCTCCCGGGATTGCTGCCGTACCGCCCTTGGCGATGGGGAACATGGTATCTAAGATACGCTGTCCCGTCACAAGCGGGATACTTGCCGGGTATCTTTTATGCACCGGTCTTGGCACACGGATGGGCCAGTGCTGGGTCATGGTAATCTCTTTTTTCGTTCCGTCCGGGAGCTCTAACACAAGCAGCGTATCACCGATCGTATACTGCCCGTCGGGCTTCACCTCCACAACAGTCCCTTCCACCTGGGGAGGAATCATGCATTTGTGGACGATGGCACGCGTCTCCGGCACCTCGGCAAATATTGCCCCGCCGTGTAAAAAATCACCCTCAGCCACCGTTATATGGGTATCCCAGAGCTTTTTTGTATCCAGGGAGTCCACACTGACTCCTCTGGTGATAAACGCACCGCCGCTCTCTCCGATCTTCTCTAACGGCCGCTCGATTCCGTCGAAAATATTGTTAAGGATTCCGGGTGCCAATGTCACAGACACCGCATCCCCGGTCGCCTCCACTTCCTCTCCCGGCTTAAGCCCGGAAGTCTCCTCGTACACCTGGATCGTCGTCACATCTTTGTCAAGAGAGATTACCTCTCCTACAAGCTTTTCCTTTCCCACATGCACCATCTCAGACATCTTAAATCCAGTCTTCCCTTTCAGATAGATGACGGGACCGTTAATGCCGTAAATTGCTTCAATCTTCCTGCTATCCAATTCCCGTACCTCCTCCGAATACAAACTTCTGGTATTCCCGCTCGATAGCACCCTTAAACGCATGATCGATCAGGATATTGCGCTCATGGACTACCGTACGGATACCGCCGATAAAGTCTTCCTTGCTCACCGTGACCGCAACTCCGGTATGCTCCTCTAAGAAATCCTTTTTATCTGCATCCGTCGGGTTGATGTATATGGTCATGGCAGCGCCGTTAGCGAACTTCGCGGCGTTCTCAATATATTTTATCAGAAGACGCTTATATTCGTCCGTCTTCATATAATCCTGCAGAATCTCTTCTACCTCGCGGAATAATTGCTTTTTCAGCCTCTTTTGTGTCTTTCCGTACTCCTGCTTCATGTCAAGCTGGGCTTTGGAGGCTGACATGTTAAGCTGATGTCTGATATTCGTCTGCTCTGCTTTGATCCTGATCTCCGCCTGTCTCCTGGCCTCTGTTTCATGCTGCTCATAGATGGTCATCAGAGCCTTTTTATGCTGCCAGATAATCGCATTGCCCTGCGCTCTGGCCTCTGTCATGGCAGAAGATTGCAGACGCGCAATTTTTTCTTCTATAGTCATGCGTGTCACCTTCTTTTTACAGTTTTAATCCGATAGCTTCATTTACATAAGACGTGATAAAGTCCTTCTTCCGGCCGGTGCCGTGTCTGTCCGGAATCTCGATGAGCAGCGGGAACGCACGCTCAAGCTTGATCTCATCCAGGAGATCTGGGAACTCTCTTCCAAACTTCTCAGTCAGAAGGATGATCCCCACGCTTTTATCATCCATGGCCGTCTCAAGCTCTTTCCGAAGCTCCTCCCGCTCATGGACTACCACGCCGTCAACTCCCGCAAGGCGCATACCGGTAAGGGTATCGACATTATCACTGATCAGATACATCTTCATCCTACAACCTACCTATAATCATGAAAGAAATAATCAATCCGTAAAGACACACACCTTCCGCAAGACCTACGAAGATCAGGGATTTACCAAGAGCACTCGGATCCTCACTGATCGCACCCAGCGCCGCACTTGCCGCACTTGCTACGGCGATGCCGCCGCCCACACAGGAAAGTCCGGTGGAAAGAGCCGCTGCCAGATAGCCAAAGCCCGTCGCATTAGATGCCGCGCCTGCCGCCTCTGCCGCCTGTACCGGCGCTCCTGCAAACAACATGATACCTGCCACAAGAAATGCCCCGAAGAAGAAAAATACATTCGTTGCCAGTGTCTTCTTATAACGCTTTTTATTCTTTTCCCCAATAAGGAAATAGCCGAACGGAATAATAATACTCAGTATTAAAGCTGCGATCAATAATAATTTTACTGTCAGTGTCATAGTTTTAATCCTCCTTATATTTGACTTTTTGTGTCTTTCTCATACCTTACTCTTTGCGCTGGTTGTTGAATGGCTTGAACTCCCGTCCGGAACCGCTGTAAAAACGGCTGAACAGCTCATAATACTCAAGCCTCAATACCTGTATCCCCACAACCAGTCCTTCCAGAGCACATACAATGATATTTCCGATAATAACTCCGATCCAATTCGTATGTCCGGCCGTCACTCCCGACAACATCAGCACAACCTCCATCATGGCTGCGTGGCTGACCGCAAAAGCTCCGATACGCACATAGGAAATGGTGTTGGAAAAGTAGCTGAGCATCGTCTCAAACAACTCGAAGAATCCCTGGATCAGGAACATTCCCTTGCTCTCCTCCATCTTCTTGTGCTTCTTTTCCACAAGATTCGTAAGCGGCTCCTTGAACAGGAACAAAAGTACGGGAATCCCCAAAAACAGAATCAGCATAACATTTCCCGGCATCTTATGTCCCGTCATGAACAACACGATCGTAATGATCAGAAAACCGTAGAACACAAGGCCCGCCACGCCGTTGTGCGAAAACCAGATATTTCCGGTGTCATGGGCGCGCGCCGCATTGATGATCTGGAAGATCATTACCAGTATATTTAATCCCATACCAAATGCAATGGCTATGACGAACACAGTATTAAGCTGGCCGATAAACGGTAAGTCTGTCATCGCCTGCGTAGGCCGCAGCCAGTGCGCCTCTATCACATCCTCGAATCCGAAGATACTTCCGAACATAAAACCGAAAAATGTGGAAAACAGGCCCGCAATTGATATGATCCCTGCAAGGTTCATCTTCTTTTTCAGGTACAGAAGACCGCCGCCCGCGAACAGGCAAAGTCCCTGCCCCACATCGCCGAACATCGCCCCGAAGATAAATGTATAGGTCAGCGCTACGAATACTGTCGGGTCCATCTCATTGTGGGAAGGTAGCCCATACATCCGGATAAACATCTCGAAAGGCTTGAAAAGCTTTGGATTCTTAAGCTCTGTAGGCGGGTCGCCGAAGAACTTCTCCCGGTCTTCCTCCACCATGATGAACACCCGGTTGTCATCCTTCGTCTCCTTTAAGAGCTTTTCAACATTCTCCTCGCTCATCCAACCGCAGAGGATATAGTTGTCTTCCTGCTCGTCGCCGCTTATCCTGGCGGCTGATCTCCGGACATCAAAATTATTGGAAAGTTCCTGCAGACGTTTCTGTGTCCCCAAAAGCTGCGGTGCATGGCCGGCTACCAGCTTCTTGATCTCCGCTTTGACTTCATCGATCTTCGCCTTGGTCTCTTTGATATCATTCTGGAGGTTCGTGCACGCTTCCTCCGGTGTACCGATGTATTCCATCGGGATGCGGATCCGTTCAAAGTGCAGGGAACGGAAGATGGCATCCGCCTTACCCACATCCGCATTCGCTGCAAAATAACAGCCATATACGTAATTCTCATTCTGCGCCGCTTCGATAAAGACTGCATCCAGATCGTCATACAAATATTTCCCTAACCGCTGGTAGTAATCTACCGCCATCCGGCCGAACCGCACCTGCATATATTTGTAATGCAGCACCTTCTGCAATTCCAGCTCCATAGAACCAAAAGGCTCTAAGATACTGAACTTTTCTGTCAGCAGATCCTTTTTCTTCTTTAACAGTTCTTTCTTCTCCTGCAGATCCACATAGCTGCTGTTGATATTGCGGACAAGCGATAGCATGTCATCGGTTGAAAGGCTGCGGTCTACTTCGTAGTCCCTTCCTTCCAAGAGCGACACGAACTGCTCCGTTCTTGCCAGCGGTTCTTTATACGGATTCACCTCGACAAACGGAAGAAGATTGTCTGTTGTCCGAAGCTCTGTAATCGCATTCTCAAGCTGCATCGCATATTTGGACAAATACACGTCGCACACGCGGTCAATGTCTGTTCTCGGACCGCTGATGCTAAGAAACTTCATCTTTACAATCATTGCGTCACACCTCCTAAGTATCCTGATATATCTCTTGAAGATAAGCCGTAGCGAATACATTCAAGCGCACTAATTATTTTTCGGATCTCTCCTTCTTTTAAAAACAAATATGCATTGATGGTGGCGACCGAATACGGATCATGCCTGCGGTCTGACAGGTAAGCTGCCTTTAAGATATTCCTGCACTGGCGCTCCAGCATAGCCCCCTCGTCAAACGTGATCTTTTTTCCGTATCTTGTAAGTCCCACCTGCTTGATAAACTCTTCAACGGTGGGCGCCTCGACTAACGCCTTAAACTCCTCTTTGCTGAACCGATACTGGATCGGGATCATCATCGCGTAGATATCCGGCGGCAGCATGTTATAATACTTCTTCGCCCGGTAGATCCACTGGAGATTGGTAAGGTCGATACGTATCCCGTAATCTCTGATAAACAGCTCTCTCTCCTTGCCCTTAAGAAGGCGCTTTTCCTCCTTCCACATCATGGAAAAATAATAAAGCTCCAAAGTCAGGTCATAGTCGAACAATGTAGCCGCCCCTGACTCCCTCAGCGTCTGCAGCGGCGAATAATACTCGGTTCCCTTCAGGTTATCGATCAGCTCTTCGATGTTCTTTGATAACACCAGTTTACTGACGGATAGCTGGGAATATTTGTCAAATATCTCTTTTTTATAGTCAATGTCAAACGGGACATCATAATGGTTAAACACGATCCTGAGACAGTAATTGATCAGATCTATCTCATATCTTTTCCAATACGTCTTAAGGAACTTCTTCTGTTCCATACCTACAAACCGGAAAATCTTCGTATAGTCGTCGTAAAATGACTGCGTCAGGACCTTCTCCACATTCCCCCTGTGGTAAAGGGATGTGTCCATCCGATTGATATATTTTGTATACGCGGGTTTCTCCTTCAGGTACTCGATCACTTCCGGAACAGTCTTGAGATTCGCGATGCTCTCAAAATCCCCGTCCGTCAGAAGCTTCGCCTGCATAGCCCGTACCTTCGTGGTGATACCGCTGTACGTCCTAAGATTCCCCATAAGCCTATACCTCTAAGATCTGCTTCAATATCTCTTTCGCGTATTCCGTATGGTGCTGCGCAAATTCCGCCTCCAGGTTGTCAATGGTATCCCTGTGTTTCCGGCGCTCCTCGTCAAGCACCTGCTCCATCTTCTTACTTCCCTCTGCCCGGATGGTCTCAAGCTGTTTGTTCACTTCTTCATTCAGCTTCCGGTCAAATTCGTCCCGCTTCGCCTGAATCTTCTTCTCTTCCTCGAATTTCTGCTTCTCGGCATTCTCAACGATTGCCTCCGCTGTCTCTTCGATCTTTGCAAGTCTCTTTATAATCGAGTCCATACGACACCCCCATCCACCTTCTGTTTAAATAGTAAAACCTACGCTATCAATAATACACTTTTTTTTGCAAATTTCCATAGTAAAATTTAATAAATTTTTTATTTTTTTTGTGCAATTTTACATACTTTTATAGACGATTAAAAATGCAGCAAAACACGAATGATTTTCGTTTGACTTCTCCCGCCAAACAAGTTAAACTTTACCCGAAATGCTTAAAAAGGAGAACCTTAATATGAGACTGAGAAATATCCCAAGGGCTGACGCTGTCCTTTCTGCCTGCCCTCTTGTCATAAAAGAACCAGAAACTCACCGCGGAAAATGGAACGCCGGCATTTTTCAAAACACACAGCCGATACACATCGAGATTGGCATGGGAAAAGGCCAGTTTCTTCTGACACTTGCCCGGCAGAATCCCTGGTTCAACTATATCGGGATTGAACGCTACTCAAGTGTCCTTTTAAGAGCCGTGGAAAAGCTTGAGACATATGAGGATATCCACAACCTGCGTTTTATCTGCATAGACGCCGCCAGTCTCCCCCAAGTCTTTTCCCCCGGAGAAGTCGCGCGCATCTACCTTAATTTTTCTGACCCCTGGCCCAAAGCGCGCCATGCCAGAAGAAGGCTTACTTCAAAAGAATACTTTTCCCTCTACAATCATATCCTTGCAAAAGGCGGGCAGGTAGAATTCAAGACTGATAATCGGGGGCTTTTCGACTTCTCCGTAGAGGAGCTTAACGGTTCCCCTGTCTGGGAAATCGCCGCCTGTACTTATGACCTGCACCATGACAACGTGATGTGCGAGGGCAATGTCATGACCGAATACGAAGAGAAATTCTCCTCTCTCGGCAATCCCATCTGTAAATTGACCGCAGTCCGTAAATCTGACCGGCATATATGCATATAATAATAAGGAATAGAGATTTCCGGAGGCCTTTATGAGACTGGGATTCGTGAAAAAATGGCGTCGCAGATGCTATAAATCTGCCTATTTTAAAAAACGCCGGAGCCATAGATTCTGCTGTGTCTGCAGTTCTCTCCGGGAAGTTTGTGAAATATTGAATTCCAATATAAACTTCCGGAACAAATAAGAAAGGTTGAGATACATGCTGCATCTTACAGCAAAAAATTTTTCTATGGAAATAAATAAAAGTCCTTTACCTGTCGTCGTCATGTTTTACGCCGCATGGTGCGGCAAATGCGCTATGATGAAGCCGCTCGTAGAAGACATGGAGCCTTCCTACAAAAACCATATTCTGTTCTGCGAGGTGGAGGTGGACGAATCACCAAATCTTGCCGACAGGTATCAGGCATCCATCGTCCCTACTTTTGCCTTTTTCCGAAACGGCAGGCTTCTCGGCGAGCTTCAGGGAGTGATGGAAGATACGACACTCGAGAAGCATATACAAAAAATATTCAGAAATTGTTAAGACGGTTTTCCTTTTCAAACCGGAAGGCCTGTGCTATATTATGAATGAGGTTTACAAAAAGAATTAATAAAGGGGAGTTTTGTATGAGAAAATTTAAGTTGGAAGTACCGCAGCGCGCTTCGCGCTGTATCAAGAAAAGCCTTCCCGTCTTTATGGCGGCGACACTTATAGCGGGCAGCATGTCCATGACTGCAAACGCTGACAGCGCCAAAGTTGTTACTCTAGGCGCTAACTTATCTGATGAGCAGAAATCATCTATGTACGAGTATTTCGGGACAACCGCAGACGAAGTTGACACCATCGAAGTAACCAACCAGGACGAGCGCAAATATATGGAAGGAATTGCCAGCGAAGCACAGATCGGCAAAAAGACATATAGCTGTTCATATGTAGAGCCGACACAAAAAGGCGGAATCCAGGTAAAAGTCGCAAACCTTACATTTGTGACAAGCTCCATGATCGCCAGCACCCTTCTTACCTCCGGTGTAGAGAACTGCAACGTTGTAGCAGCTTCCCCCATTGAGGTGTCCGGAACCGGCGCTCTGACAGGCATTATGATGGCTTACGAATCTGCCAGCGGTGAAGAACTAAGCGAGGAACAAAAAGCTGCTGCGACGGAAGAGCTTGTCACTACAGGAGAACTTGCTGACGACATCGGCCAGCAGCAGGCATCTGACCTTATGAATCAGGTAAAGCAGGAAGTTATCGAAGAAAATCTCACTGACGAAGGCAAGATTGAAGACACTGTAAAATCTAACGCAAAAAAAGCCGGCGTTGAGCTTACAGACGAACAGATTGCTCAGATCGTCTCTCTTATGCAGAACATTGCTCAATATGACTACGATGTCAAAGCTTTGCAGAAAACACTGGAGAATTTAGAAGGCAAAGAAGAAGGGTTCTTTTCAAAGCTTGTCAGCACATTCACCGGATTCTTCGGAGGCGGAGATGACAAAGGAGGTATTATCAACAGTACGAATGACAAGATTCTTGGCGACAATGCAGTCATTGACAGTACCTTAGACGGTCTAAAAGACAAAGTAAGCAAAAACGAAGTAAGCTCTGACAATGAGGAAGGATTCTTTGATAAGATCGCCAATTTCTTCAAAGGTATCTTCGGAGGAAACAAGACGGAAGACGCTGCAGACGATACAACAGAAGATACAGCATCGGAAAACAACACAGACGAGGCCGCACCCGAGGATGCTTTGACGCCGCAGGGGACAGACGGCTCGGAAGAACCTGTTGGTTCGGACACCCCGGCGGATGCCCTTGACGAAGACAGTGAAGATCCGCTGCAAAACGGACATGACGGTTACGATGAAGACAGCGAGGATCCATTGCAGAACGGACATGACGGCGATACTGATTCTGATGTGACAAGCGAAACTGAGTAATCCGTATGATCACTTAAAAACTCTGCAGTATAGAAGCGTTGGTTTTTAGCCGCTTCCAACTGCAGAGTTCTGTTTTATAATTGAACTAACCGCTCTTTGACAACGCTTTCAAAAGTTCTGTCAAATACAGCCACATGCGGGCGACAGATTCTTTAGAAACCTTTTCGTTAACAGAGTGTACGTCGAACAGATCCGGCCCAATTGAAATAATATCCATTCCCGGTTTTTTCTCATCCCAGTATCCGCACTCCAATCCTGCATGGATTGCCGCCACTTTTGCTTTCTTCTGAAACAATTTTTCATATAATGCCATTGCTGTATCGCGCAGCGGTGATTCTTTGCGGTACTGCCAGCCCGGATAGTCACTTTCGAAAATACAGTCATCGCTATACGCATCCGCAATAATCTGTATCTTATCTCTGAGCATATATTTCTGTGATGCCACAGAACTTCTAAGAGACATCAGAAGAGTCAGCTTCCCGTCATCAGAAGTCAGCGAGCCAAGATTCATGGATGTCTCGATCAGGTCCTTGATCGCAAAAGAATATCCCGATACACCATACGGTAGCAGCATCAGACTTTTACATATATCCGCATGATATTTTTCTGTATATACTTCTGCTCCTGCCGCACTCTTTCCTTCTGCAAGCTCAAAACAAATGGAATCCGTATATTGCAGTTCTTCCTGAAATGTTTTTTCTATCTTTTTCAGCTTAATCCTGACTTCATCCAGGTCATCCGGTTTTACATAAAGACACACACTTGCCTGATTTGCGATTGCATTCGCCTTACCCGGCGCATCCAATGCGCTGATACGGACCGGAAGCTCTCTTAACAGCCAAACAAGCCTTCCCAGCAGCACGATCGCATTCCCCAGACCCATCCCGATGTTGATGCCCGAATGACCGCCTGTGAGGTTTCTGAATATTACTTTCAGAGGGACTCTTTCATCCTCCAGACGTTCTGTCTCCGTATTCCATATCATCCTGCAGCGCAGCCCTCCGGCACAGCTTGTATAAAAAACTCCCTCCTCCTCAGAATCCAGATTAATGAACCTGGTTCCCATCAAGGAAGAAATATCGATCAAACTTGCTCCCACCAGTCCAACTTCTTCTTTTACGGTAAATACAATCTCCAGGTCAGGATGCACCAAATCATCACTGTCAAGAATTGCCAGGCAATATGCAGCTGCAATTCCATTATCAGCTCCAAGGGACGTCCCATCGGCAAAATAATACTCCTCATCCTCTGTGACTTCAATCCCATCCTCATATATATGACTGCTGCCGTCTTCTTTTACATAGACCATATCCAGATGTCCCTGAAGGATCACTGGTTCCCCGGCATCAGGAATCGTTGCCGGTTTCCTGATGATCAGATTATAATTTTGGTCCTGCGTTACAGCAAGGCCTCGTGCCCTGGCAAACTCTGCGATATAATCGCTGACTTTCCTTTCATCTCCCGATGCCCTCGGAATAGAACAGAGCTTCTTAAAATACGAAATTACTTTTTCTATCTGAGCCATAATTCTCCTGCTTTCTTACTTTCTGTGACACAGCCATATCTCTTATACAAACATCTTGATCAGACTCGAGAAAAAGCTGAATAATCCATCTCCCGCAATCAATCCGGCATCACGGCAATTCATAAATTCATCACCAATGATCTTACGCATGATAACTGCAATCACAACGCCGATACCATAGATCGGATTATTGATCAGAAGACCTGTTGCCAGCAATACGCCGAACATATACTTTCTTCCGATGATCTGAATGACTGCACCCGGTACTGCCCAGATTGCCAATTCTTTCAGAAGCGCCATGTTACTTCCCATCTGCGCTGTCGTCGCAAACACGGTACTTGTCGCCGGGATCAGGCCATCCTTCATAGTCATGTCTGCAAATAAGATCACAACAATGATTCCAATAAACGCCCCGAGCATCTCTATAAACACCTGCTGTTTTCTTCCATATACCTCATGTTCCGGATTCTTGCTTTTTCCGCGGATGATCCACCCCGTTTTTAAGTCATAACCCATATCTGCAAAGCATGGCCCTACGGAGCTGATATATCCGGTCAGTACTGCTACTGCGATTGGCGGAAATCCCATCAGCACACCAATTGTCATAAAAATCGTCGTAACTGCAAATCCAGGGAACCATCCGGAATACATCGCGGCTTTTCCGATAATGATCATAGACGCCACAGATGCAAATGCTGTCCAGATTACCCAAAGCACGATTTTAGCCGGCGACATCTCTGTAAAGAGCCCGCAGAGCACACCTGCGAATATCCCGCCGCCCACATGCGCAGCCAGCGCAGTTATTACAGTTTTCTTTGTCTTAGAGCCGGGAACCGTCAGGTTTTCTTGCGCCTGCGTATCTGCAGATTTTGACTTTTTCGATGCGGAAGAACTCTGGTAAATGGAGACAACCGACTGCAGCAGCGCGATCAGTCCTGCACCTACCATAAATCCTTGAGGAATATTCGTCGTTCCAATGTCAAACCCTGTAAGCGGCATACAGTATCCCCGTATCAAGAGTCCGATTCCAAGCGCCAGCATAGATACAATATTCGCGATAAATACGATGCCGACAGCACCGACCGGAAGTTTAAAGATACTTCCCACTATACCGACAACAATACCCTGGATCACTCGTTTCGCTTTATCTCCGCCCTCATCTCCTGCCTCCAGAACTTCTGCGGTAGCCACGCCGGGCGCCCAGGCTTCTTTCGCCGGGAAAATCGGAGAATCAAACAGTTCTCCAACTGTGTAAACGGAAAACACCGTTCCAAAGATACAACCGACTGCCATCGGAAGGATTGCCTTTGTCTCACCCATTACAAACAGGATCGCGACTGCAACAAACGCACAGTTTGCCGCTGAAAATCCCGCACCGGATACGATTGTCTGAATATAATTCTGTCTTTCCAGGCTTTTAAAGTTTTGAAACATTGACATCGGGATTTTTGAAACCAACATTGCAAATACCGCACCTAAAATCGAAGTGTTCGCTGATACGCCGACTTTTCCCATGATCTGCATACAGATAATACCCGACAAAAAGGCCAGTACAGTTCCAAAAATAATCGTTGCCGGTTCCGAAAAACGGATTTTTATAAATGTATTTTTCTCATCTTTTTCTTTTTTATCTTCCATATTTTCTCCCTTTTGGGTCTCTCAGAGTTCTTAATATCCTGCTATATTCATTTTCTTACAGATTGCTGCAAGTTCGGGATCAATGTATTTACCGTTTTCCTCAATTGCAGTCCCATCCAGGATAATAGAAGGTTTAGAGACAACACCATCTGTGTGTGACGTCGCCGTCCAATAACTTCCGCGGATCATCTTTCCCTGACTTCCGATACCGAATTCCATACAGCCAAAGATTCTTTCGTCTTCTACAATCCGCCCTGTCGCTTTGCTGACTCCCGGATTGAAGCCCAGAGAATAGTGCGCAAGCCGGAACATATTCGGATCGTCAAAGGAATGCAGCCATGCACTGAACCTATCTGCATCCTTGCCGCCTTCGATTTTTGTAACGATTCCTTTTTCAAGGGTCAGCTCTACATTGCCGGACAGGATTCCCATGTCTGTCGGCGGGAATATTGCCGCATCAAACACCAATTTTCCATTGATCGTCTCCTCAATCGGACACCAGCTTATTTGTCCGCACATCATAAACGGATATCCTTTGAATGTAGCAAGCTGTCCGGAATGACGGACCAGTCTGCCTTCATTCTTTGCAGTAAGATAAGTACCATTATTGTCTTTAATAATAATATCATTGGCCGCTTCCATCTTTGCCTTCAAAGCTTCTCCAAGCTCTACAACACCCGCAACATCTACTCTTCCGATACAGTTAACGATCATTGTAACATCCATGCCTGTCAGGTTGATATAACGGCACCCGAAGTCGATCGCCTTTCTCCAGGACTCACACAGCATGATAGACGAATAAGATAATTCGATCCACACATCCGCTACCGCCACTGCATTTCCAAGAGGAGCAACCGGCTCGGCATACGCTTTCTCATTGGTCGGAACATACACAAGCACCGGATTAGCCCCCGCGATATACACTGCGTTCATGATCGCATCAAGGACTCTCCTGTCTGTAGATGTATCTCCTGTTACTACAACATTTTCGCCCGGTTCTACCAACATCACTTCTTTCACAAGCTTGTATGCTGCCTTATTCACCTCATATGCTAAATAATCTGATGCCATTTCTATTCCAATAGGGTATTCCATAATAAATATTCTCCTTCTATATTTTAATTAATTTACGGCTTTTTCGAAAAATCCTTTATTTTCCTTGATAATATCACAGAATTCTTTTAAAATGAAATCACATTATTTTATAGTCCGATAAACATACATTATACAGATAATTGATAGAAAATTCAGATAGGAGCCATAAGAAATGCTAGATTTAAGACTGGATACATTCCTAACCTTGTGCGAAACCCGAAATTACACAAAAACAGCCAACCTGATAAATATTACACAACCGGCAGTTACACAGCATATCAAGTATCTGGAAGGTTATTATGAGACAAAGCTTTTATATTACGATGAAAAACGCCGGCTGCACCTGACTGAACACGGGAAACTGCTGCGCGCATATGCGCAGACTGTCAAAGCCGATTCCTTAACGATTGAGAGAATGTTAAAAACACCTGCTGACCAGCCCGATGAATTGAAACTAGGCACTCTGACAACTACGGGCGAAGCTCTTGTCCCGCATATGATCGCCGGATACCTTAATAAATATCCAGATAAAAAAGTCAGCATGTATCTTGGTGAATCCGATGCTCTTTTGCAGCAATTAAAAACAGGACGGATCAGTTTCTGTATCATAGATACATACTGTCCGCCCTCTGAATACGAATGTTATGAACTTTTTGAAGCCGATACGATCTGTATCTGTTCCCCCGACCATCCACTGGCCGAAAAGACCGTTGACTTCAAAGAATTGAATGATTACCGTCTGATATTCCGCGAGAATGATACCAATTCTCACCGCAACTTGATGCAGATCCTGCATATGCATAATCAGGATATCAATAATTTCAAATCCTATGTGGAGATCGGCACCATCACTTCCATACAGCAGATGGTAATGGAAAATATCGGCATCTCCTTTATCTACCATTTTATAGCACAAAAAAACCTGGATAATGGCTCTTTAAGCCGGATTTATATACGTAATTTTTCGTCCCATGCCATGTTCAACTTTGTATGGCTGAAGAACAGCTTTTTCGAACCTGTGAACCGGCAGTTCCTGGAGGTCTGCAAGGAAATGCTGCCTTCCTGCTTCCAGAAATAAAGTTCTCTCGTCAGGCTTAAGCTATATCCATTAATTCACTGACCGTCCTCGCCAAAACTGTCCTGCACAAAAGGACTGGTCTTTGAGTAACAGACGCAACCAAACGTTTTGCTTCTCTGCTGTACCCGATGCAGTCCATAACGATCAAGTCCGCATCTGTCTCTTTTGCTTTTTCTGCCGCTCTTTGAATCTCCTCCTTATCTCCATACGGATTGGCCGGTATTGGCGTGACCTTCTTCACGATCGCCCCCCACTGGTCATAAGCTTGTTTGACCTGTTCTTCATCCGGCGTGATCACAACTATATTGGAAGTCCTGCTCAGCGCCGCAGCCAATCCATTCAGCAGCTTTGCCGGATATATAACAGGTACCTTCGCTCTGAATATATCCGGAAAAGTTCCAGCGCAAAATACCATGATAAGTGACACTTCCTGCTCTTCCAGTCTCTTAACGCACTCCTGCAGCCGCTTTAGAATAAAGCTCTCCCCAAACTTTGCAAACGTGCCGTCATTTAGCCTGGATACAAGCACATAATCCCCTTCTTCTGGCTTCATCTGCATAATCTGCTCTCTTGTCAGGCTGTCTAACGCGCCCGCTTGTATCAGCTCTGTATCCTCCGGGAATATAGGGAGAATATCCGGTGTCACGTCTACTCTCGGTGACTGCCCAATTGTAACTGCTCCAATCTTCATATTATGTCTGCACCTCCATTCAATTTTGTAATTCTTTATGGATTGATTCTATCACAGAACAATTACAATATAAAATCACATTATTTTATAGCCTGATAAGCCCTGTTTATATTATTCACAAAGCACGAGGAAATTTTTACTTTTTTCCCCGAGAAAGCTATTCCCATTTTAAGGATATTTTCTATCCCGTCATTTTGCATCTCCGTATCATACCGTTTGTCATTAATCTGAGTTAATGCTTCGGCAGATAACATTTCAAGTGCTTCATCAGTTAATCCTGATTTAGATTTCAGCTCTATGATAATTCCCGGATATTTTCCTTTTCTCGGAATCAAGCTGATGTCATATCGCCCATAGCCAGATTCTCTGTTGGATTTTATCTTGTACTGATTATCCATCAAAGCAATCAACCCAAGAACAAGTCCATGATAAAACCCTTCCGCTCCATAATCATAAAAGCTAATGGATTTATCCATATATTCCGTAATCGCCTCCCGGAACTTTTTTAAATCGTTCGCATAAAGACTCTCAGCAACCTTATTAGCTGTTGTTCTTGTAATTACACCAACATGCGTCAAATATGCAAGAATCTCGCTTTTATAAACCGCAGCAATCTCCCTGTTTGGAATCGATATTTCACACAAATATGCTCCGTCTGACTGCAGCTTCTTTTCCGGCACTTTTAAATATCCTGCCGCCAGCAACAAACCGTAAATATTAGCAGGTTCCTCAGAAAGAGACCGATAAACCACATTTTGATCTATTCTTGCAATAACCCTCCCTCCCTGCAAAAGTACATGGAGTTTTTCTGTAATATCATCTGCAGACACCCCTAAAACATCCTGAAGGACTTCATTCTTTCCGGTGTTTACCCAGTATGCCTGAGGTATACAACCTTTCGAGATATAATTGATCACCGACCATGGATTATATATCTCCTCACCGCCAAAAATATATCCGTCATACCAGTCTTTCAATTCCGATTCTTTCTCCAAAACATTATAGTATTCCATCATCTCATGTACTTCTGAACACGTAAATCCGAAAAATTTATCATATTCTTCGTCCATTACAGAATTTACGGCAAGATTATTAAGTCCGCTAAAAACACTTTCCTGTGCGATTCTCAGAATACCGGTGAGAAATCCATAGGAAAGATTTTTGTTGTCCTTAAATGCCCCCGAAAAAAGATTCCTCATAAATCCAATGATTTCTTCGTAAAAATCCTTCGCATATCCTTCCTGAATCGGGGTATCATACTCATCAATGATAACAACAGGCGCTTTTCCATAATGCTCAGCAAGCATCCTTGATAAATTTTCCAAAGCTGAAGCCAGGTCAACTTCTGTAGCGCTTCCATCTATGATTCTTGCAAAGTAGTCTTTTTCATATTTTGCGATTTTTTCACTGCCGAATAATTCCTGATGTCTTCCAAATTCCGCCTGCAAAAGACCACAGATTTTATCTTTTGTTGCTTCCCAGGAATCAAACTTCACATCTTTAAAAGTCAAAAAAATAACCGGATACTTCCCCTGATGTAATCTGTACTCCTCACCGCATTTCCAGATTGCCTTATCCCTGAAGTACTCACTCGTGTCATCTTCTGATATCTCAAAAAATACTCTTAGCATATCCATATTCAAGGTTTTTCCAAATCGTCTCGGCCTGGTAAATAATGATACCAGCGGCTTCTGATCCAGAAATTCCTTAATCAGCAGAGTTTTGTCAACATAATAATATTCTGACTGAGCGCGCACATAATCAGAAATACCGATAGGAAGCGGTTTGCAGGTCTTCATCCATATTCATCTCCATTCACTACACCTTAATACTTTTCTCTAATTATAGTTTATATTCCGAAAGATATCAAACAATTGTTGATTAACATTATACATAAAACCATCTCTTTTCAAATCACTTCAATGTCACTTCAATGTCAACTTCAATATAACTTCAATCACACTTCAGTTCATGTTAAAGTAACTCAAGTATTCCGCGAATATTAATATTTATACCATCTTAATCAGTTGTACATATAAGCAATATGTCTTATAATTAGAGACGTGGAGAGTACGTACCAGGAAAAAATGAATTCCACTTATATGAGGGAAGAAAGGAAATGAGATGAAGCGTAAAATAATCAGAAAATCTGTATCGTGCTTGCTTATCGCGGCTATGTGTATAAGCCTGAGCATAAATATGAATACAAAAGCAGAAGACATCAATGAAGATGGGCGACAGCAGGAACAAACAGTACAGGCAGAAGGGAATGAACAGATACCGAAGATGAGACAATCCAGTTCGGGAATAAGCGCCCCCAAGATAGAACCAGATTCCAGTATGGTGACAGAGCAGAGGGTCACGTGGGACTGCGTGTGGTTCGGAAACTATCCACAAGCAGAAGTAGTTCCTTCAGCCAGGAACTATACGGCATTAGACAAAAAGTTGTTGCGGACCGGTGACCTTATTGAAGACGAGGGATTATATGATACTTTGAAAAACCTGCAGGAATCTCAATGGAACAGTAATGGGGATGCCACAGTAAATGCCAGTAAATACCGCAGGATAAAAAAGAGTGATGCTATTTATACAAATACAGACAGCGGTTATTATAACTGGACAGATTCTGATACATATCACTATTTCAAATACGAGCCGGTCAAATGGCGGGTGCTGAAAGTGCATGGGAATCAGGCGTTTCTTTTGTCAGATATCGCGTTGGATGACCAATGTTACAATACAAAATATGAGCGAATGACGTGGGAGACCAGTACCATCCGAAGCTGGCTAAACGGTTATGGAGCATCTGCCAATAACCCCGGAAAAGATTACAGCAACAAAAACTTTATCGGAAGCGCATTTTCCGAGAATGAAAGTTCAGCCATTGTAAAGTCTTCTGTAATAAATAATAATAATTCCATAACTGGAACAGAAGGAGGAAACAATACGTCAGACAAACTCTTCCTGCTGTCGGAATCGGAAATTTATGGAAACAGTGCGGTATCGTATGGATTTGTATCATCCGGAAGCGTCAATGATGAAGCGCGCAGAAGTAAGAGCAGCACTTATGCAAAAGCAATGGGAATTTTGAGCGGTACGGAGGATGCATATAAGGGCAACTGTTGGTGGTGGTTACGCTCGCCGGGCTTCGATACACGCGATGCCGCGGATGTCGATAACCTCGGTCACGTACTTCAAGGTGGTTATAGTCTCTACCCTAAATGCGGCGGTATGCGCGCTGCTTTGAATCTCAATCTTTCATCTTCCTGCTGGAAGCCCGCCGGCACTGTCTGTTCGGATGGTACAAAAAAGGAAATAAGCAGCGAAGACAATCCAACAGACCCGGATATAGAAAACCCTATTGCAGAATTCTCTCTGGATACAGAGAATTCCGGCAACACGAACGAAACATTAATTCTTCACGGCACACTGAAATCCTCTAAGGGAACAACGGTTTCCAAAGACTTTTGGCTTTCGGAGATATCCCATATAGAGTGGAGCAGTAGCAACCCGGAGATTGTAAATTCAGATTTCATAAGCTGCAGTCCGTCCATTTACGGCATGAATTACAGCTACGCAATGCTGAGAGTCGCTGTTTTCCCAAAGGCAAAGGGAACAGCTGTCATTACAGGAAAGACAGCCGGCGGGCTTACGGTACAGTGTAAGATAACAGTGGAGGAATCAGAAGAAGCGAAAAGGAACAAAGAATTCGATGAAAGCCTCTATCGCGCCAAAGTTTTGTACGACTTCTACAAGGATAACAATGATTCAGGCATGAATTATGATTTTAACTCCGACACCCCGTCGAAAATTATCTATTCTGCAGCTAAGGAGAATGGACTTGCCGCCAGCGCAGTAATGTGGGATTCCATGAAAGAGAGCTTCGATCTTGCAGGTTCGCCTTCGGCCATCCTGGACGTTGATGAAACATTCACAAAACAAAGCATGTATGAAGGAATTATTTTTGCAATATTCCAGGAGTCATCAGATGAATTGTCATTTACAGAAGAAGAAGTACATAAGAACGCTAAGGATCTTCTGGGTATAATAAAAACGGATATGTTAACCTATTACGGAATCAATCTGGGTGATGACCTTTCAAATGCGACGCCGGAAATGAAAGAATATGCATTTCAGATTATGGACGACACCCTGAAGAATAACAAAAAATTTATGAAAGCGCTTGGCCAACTGCAAGGTGCATTAAAGTGCGCGGACACCTTTGATACTATCCAGGAATATGCAGAGCACTGCGCCAACTGCATAGCTATAGCATCCATGAGCGAATCCCACAAACAGGTTCTGAGGGATATGCTTGCCGCCTGCCCGTCAGATAATCTGGATCTTAAGAATGCCCTGAAGGAATGTTCAAAACTCATGGATGAACAGACAGAGAAATTCATGTTAAAGATTACCGGAGGCTCAATATTCCTTGCAGGCAAAGAAGTCGCCAAATGGGCCATTGACACAATGTGGGCAGATATAACTCTGGCCGCGTGGTCGCAGTGTCCGGGTGCCGCAGCGTTCTGGGCAGCATATAAGACCGGCACCTTCGTAGCGGATAGCCTCTTCCATACGAGCGATATCGCGGAGAAGACGCTTAAGATGTCTGCGATACTGGAAGTACGCGAATTGTTGAAAACAATCCATGAAAAAGAGAAGACTACCTTTGCAAAAGAAAAAAATACCGGAAATGCACAGATGTATCTTTCATCCATTGATGTATTTTATCATTATCTGGACGAGGATTGCGGGACTGCCCTGTCTTTTACAGAAACAGTTACAGGAAGCCTGGCCGGAAAACTTCAGGCACACTTTGATTCATCCAGTGGCGAGGAACTGAAAAAGTCCATCAAGAACATACAAAACTCCTACAAGACAGGTTATGGCCAGACCAAGACCCTTTGGCTCTATGAACTTGAAAATGATTATCCGAACTTATACAGAAAATATAAAGATACATATGAGATGCTGCATGAAAAATTCTTTGTTCACTGTCCTGTAGATGTCTATATAAAGGACGACACCGGCGAAGTGGTGGCGGCTGTTGTCGACAATATATCCTACTGTAAGGAAGGAGAACCATTCACTGTAGCGTCCAACGGCGAAGAAAAGGAAATTTGGGTCTACGGAAATAAGCCATACACCGTATCCTACGTAGGCACTGCTGCCGGAAACATGGATATCATGATAAAAAGTTATAACAGCACAGATTACGAGGGTCATATCGACACCGACCTTGTGCGTACAGTAAAGTACAACAGCATTCCGTTGAAGACGGGTACGGAATATACTTCAAAGATGAACCTTCCTTCATCTAAAGAAGAATATCAGCTTAAAAATGAGAATGATCAGGAGATTGAATCAACAGTAGATACAGCAGATGCTTCGCGAAAAAGTTATACACTTAAACTGGATCATGCATACCTGGCAGGCGAAAACGGGATAAGCTTTGAAGGAAAATTTTACTCGGGCGAAAAAGTAACCGCCTATGCCAGCATCCCGAAAGATACCGTTTTCCGCGAATGGAAAGCAGACACAGAAAAAGCCCGGATCATAGATTCAGACAAGACAAAAGTCACGTTCATAATGCCAGAAGGGAACATGAAAATGTCCGCTCTATATGGAAAAAAAGATACTTCGTCAATCGAAGAAAAGAAGATAATTAAGATTTCATCCATTACTCTCTCCGGAATTTCCGGCAAAATCGCGGCCGGAAAGAAAGTAAAACTAAAAGCATCCGTATCCCCGGCAAATGCCGCAAACAAAGCTGTAACCTGGTCTTCAAGCAACAAAAAGATTGCAACCGTCAACAGCTCCGGCGTCGTTACATTAAAGAAGAAATCCGGCGGGAAGTCTGTAAAAATCACTGCAACGGCACAGGATGGCAGCGGCATAAAAGCCAGCTATAAGATAACCTCTATGAAAGGCATCGTGAAGAAAGTAACCATCTCCGGTAAGAAATCAGTAAAAGCAGGCAAGACCTTGAAACTAAAAGGCAAAGTGAAGGCAACCAATAAAGCCAATAAAAAGCTCCAGTGGAAGAGCAGCAACACGAAATACGCAACCGTCAACGCCTCCGGAAAAGTCAAGGCGCTGAAAGCAGGAAAAGGTAAAAAGGTTAAGATTACCGCTATGGCAACAGACGGAAGCGGAAAGAAAAAGTCTGTAACAATTAAGATTAAATAAACACATTTTCACACAAAGAGAAACTAAGATGTTGCAGAAAAACCAAAGTCAAACTGAATTACAAATTAAAATCCGACTGGAAGGTACTTTACAGCGCAGCATATAAACAGGAAAGAGGTAATCTCTATATTATTCAATGTTTCTCATTAAATATTCACAGAGAAATCAGGCGGCCGTGATGACCGCCTAATTTCTCTTTTCATTAAATATCTGTCTGACTTTTATATATCATGATACTTCGCCGACACATGCCCCGGTCTGGCTATCCGCAGGATATCATACCACTGCTCTCTGCTCATCTGATATTCCAGCGCCTTTACCGCCCGAAGAACCCTCTCTTTTTTCCCGGTTCCCGTGACAGGTATTACTTTAACCGGCAGCCGGTACAGCCATGCATATAGCACCTCATCCACAGTTTCCGCCCCAAGTTCCTCTTTGATTTCCTGCAGCACTTTTACAGTTTCCAAGTCTTCTCTGCTCAGATTTTTCCGGTATAATTCCCCTCCACATGCAGGCGAATATGCCATAAGGGGCATTTTTCTGCGCAGGGCATCCTCCTGCGTGCCATCCGCCAGGAAGTCCATACATTTCACACTCATTTTAACCTGATTTGTCACAATCGGAATATCCGTGTATGCCTCCAAAGCCGCAATCTGTTCCGGCAGAAAATTGGACAACCCAAAGTTTCTTACCTTTCCTTCCTTTTTCAGCTTTTCCATCGCCTCCGCCACTTCTCCGGGATTCATCAAAGGACAGGGGCGATGAATGAGATATAGATCCGCATAGTCTATGCCAAGTCTTATAAGAGACCTCTCACATGCTGACACCAGATATTCCTTTGAGAGATTATAAGATTCACTGACGAAATACGGTCTGCGAAGCTTATCATAAACAATCCCTCCTTTTGTGATAATCTCTATTTTATCACGCAGCGGCGGCTCCAGCCTGAGCATCTCCCCAAAGAGAGTTTCACAGCCTCCGTTCCCATAGATATCCGCGAAATCATATGTAGTCAACCCCAGATCCAGATATTCCATTACTCGTTTGTATAATTCCTTGGCATCCAGTCCCCAGTCCAGCAAGTTCATCATCCCTACAGCTACCGGAGCGACCGACAGATTACCGCTTAACTTTACTCTGTCCATGACTTTTCTCCTTTTTATAATATATTGTGTGCCAGAAGACGCATCTTGTGCTCTGCATAAGCCGCCAGATCCTCATAAGCTTTCGCATACAGATTCGCCACCGAATATCCAAAGCCCTCCTCCGACTGTACATCCGCCGTAGCCTTACCTACTGTCTTGACCAGATCTGTCGCCAGATTCAGCTTTGTGATCCCGTAGTTGACCGCCTCGGCCACCTTCTCCTCCGGTGTTCCCGAACCGCCGTGCATAACTAAAGGAATCGATACCTTCTCGGATATCTTTTGCAGTCTCGGGATATTGATCTTAGGCGGGAAACGGTATTCTCCGTGTACAGTCCCGATAGACAACGCCAGAATATCAACCCCCGTCTGCTCTACAAAACGTTTTGCCTCATCCGGGTCTGTCTGCATCGCCTCTGCCTCATCAACAGACAACTTCTGTTCACATCCGGCAATCCTTCCAAGCTCCCCCTCTACAGAAACTCCTGCTTTATGAGCATATTCGACCACCTCAGCAGTTCGCTCTACATTCTCATTAAACTCATAGGCAGACGCGTCGATCATCACCGACTTAAAGCCCGCCTCAACCGCCCGCTTAATGTTGTCAAATTCCCGGAAATGGTCTGCGTGCAGGATAACCGGCACATCCACATTCTCTGCAATCGTCCTTGCCGCCGCAACCGCATTTTTCTCTCCTCCGAAAAACTTCACCTCTGCATCACCGATAATATACAGCACCGGCAATTTGAGCTTCTGTGCCACATCCGCAATAGTTTTCCCATACGCATATGTCCACAGGCAGAATCCACCCAGCGCATACTTTCTTGCTCTTGCATCCTCCAGATACTCTTTTAATGGTCTTAAATCCTTAGACATAATAAAGTTACTCTCCTTCTCTTCTTTTTATTTATTTTCAAGCAGCTCCAAAACCTGGGATTTATCCTTCAGCGCCGTTACCGCTCCCATCTTGGTCACGCTGACTGCCGCAACCGCATTGGCATACCGTGCCGCTTCCCACAGATCCATCCCCTCCGTCAAACCTGCCATAAATCCTCCTACAAAATTATCCCCCGCCCCGGTAGTATCGCTCACCTCTTTGGGGCTAAAAGGCGGTATAACCTCCTTTCTTTTGCCGTCTGATACGTAACATCCCTCGCCGCCAAGCTTTATGATGATATTTTTACAGCCTTTTTCTAAAAGCTTTTCCGCCATATCCGCCGGCTCTTTCTCCTGGGTCAGATAATACGCCTCGACATAGCTCGGTATAAAATAATCGATCAGCGAGAGATTCTTAAACACAATCTCCCTTCCCTGCCCGAAAGAATCACTGGCACAATCCGCAACCGTCAGCGCTCCTGCCTCTTTTGCTTTTTTCAAAATGACCGAAACACCTCCCGAATCAAGGCCTTTCAGAAAAAAGAAACTCCCGTAGCTTACGATCTTAGCCTGCGTTACCAGCTTAAGGCAAATCTCCTCCAGGCACAGGCTCTGGTTATTGCTTCCGGCCAGTCCCAGGAAGTGCCGTGTTCCATCTGGTTTTACTAATGCAAAGGTCAGAGACATGGTGTCTTTTTTTGAATGTATGACATAGGTTGTATCAACCCCTGCTTTTTCAAGCTCCCTCATGAGATATTCACTAAAGGTATCCTCACACAGCTTCCCGGCAACTGCCACACGGCATCCAAGACGGGATGCAATGATCGACTGCGTCATCGCAGCTCCGCCGGGGGATACACCCACTTCCTCAAGCAGAGTGGTGTCTCTTGTAAATACGGTCTCATCCACAGTCCGCAAGATCATATCGTATGCCATCGTCCCTATAGCGGCAATATCATATTTTTTATCCATAGCATATCCCCTTTCCATTCCGGCAGACAATCCGCTACATGATCGGATACCCTGCCGCCAGATAAATGTTATACCAGTCCTCGTATGTCAGCTCGATCTCGCAGGCCCTGCAGCAGTCATTAAAGCGCTCTTTTTTCGTCGTCCCGCATACCACCTGCATCTCAGCGGGATGACGTAAGATCCACGCAACAGCGATTGTCGTCTTATTTACGTCATATTTATCCGCGATTTTCTGCATCGCGTCATTCACATCCTTGTAATCTGGATTATCAATGAACGTTCCGTCAATAAATCCATGCTGGAACGGCGACCAGGCCTGTATGGTAATATCCTTAAGACGGCAGTAATTCAGTATCCCCGCGTCTCGGTCAACCGCATAAAACTCATGGTTATTGGTAGCAATCGGCTGTACACACATATCCGCATGAGCGATGCTAAACTGCATCTGGTTCACCTCAATGGGCACGGTACAATATTTCTGCAGCAATTCTATCCCATAAGGCACATCATTACTCACTCCAAAGTGAAGTACTTTTCCCTGCTTCTTCATGATGTCAAACGCTTCTGCCACCTCTTCCGGACGAAACAGTGCATCGACCCGGTGCAGAAGAAAATAGTCCAGATAGTCTGTCTGCATACGCGACAATGAGTTATCCAGTGTCTTTAACAGATGCTCTTTCGAATAATTATGATAAGGCCTGCCGTCAGGATAAAAAGTAATTCCTCCTTTTGACTGCAATACCAGCTTATCACGCAGTCCCGGATTTTCTGATAATGTCTTTCCGATAATGCTTTCTACCAGACCTTCCGGCTTACCGTAGCAGTTTGCAGTATCGATAAAATTGGTTCCATTTTCCAGCGCGTTCTCAAACATAGCCGCCACTTCCTTTGTCGTCAATGTATCAAAGCGCATTGTTCCCTGGATGATCGCTGGAACCGGATGTTTTTTCTGTCCAAGTTTAATTGTTTTCATATGATACCTCCTTGATAACCACGTTAATTTTTTACAGCTCCGGCTGTCATGCCAGAGATAAAATACTTCTGGAAAAACAGAGCGATTACGATTACCGGCAGCGAGCCCAGAATACTCATTGCCATGATCTGATTCCATTCAAATGCATACTGCCCCATAAGAGATGCGATTCCAATCGGAACTGTGCGCATCGCATTTGTCTTTGTAAGTGTCAGTGCGTACAGATACTCATTCCAGCATTGGATAAATGTATACAACCCCACGGAGACAAGTCCCGGCAGACACGCCGGAACCAATACCAGCCACAACGCCTTAAAGCGGGAACCTCCATCAATCAGCACCGCCTCATCAAGTTCCCCCGGCAGCGTGTTTAAATATCCTGTCAACATAAGGATTGCATATGGCAATGTAAATACCACGTATGTCAATATAAGCGCCGCATAAGTATCATATAGCTTAAGCTGCACTACAAGGACAAGATACGGGATCAGCAGTGTGATCGGCGGAACTGCCTGAACACTGATGATGATCGTATTAAGGATCTTCTTTCCCGGGAACGAGAAGCGGCTGAAGCTATAAGATGCCAACAGCGCGATCAAAAGCGTCAGCGCCACAACAATCGCCGCAATCGCATAGGAATTAACAAAAAACCGAACCTTTTCCGAATCTGCCAGTACTGCGATATAGGCTCCAAGGCTAAAGCTTTCATCTATGAGTTTAGGAGGAACTGCAAAGATATTCTGATTGGCTTTAAACGAGCTAGAAATCAGCCATACGATCGGGAGACCCGAAAATAAAGCCGCAGCGATCATGCCTGCCCATATAAGTACCCGTCTCACAAAACTTGTTTTCATAATCTCCCCTCCTTAATCTTCCCGCGTCTGATTTCTGACATAGAAAACAGCCAGAACGATACATGCCAGCAATATGATCACCGCCGCGGCAGATGCCTTGGAATACTGATAATTTGTAAATGCCATCTGATAAACATACGTGCTCATCATCTCTGTAGCATGAGACGGTCCCCCTGCCGTCAACAGCCAGATCAGTGAGAAATTCTGTGTCGTCCATATAAAATCAAGCATCGCAATACTGATCAGGATTGGCTTTAACTGCGGCAGTGTAATATACAGAAAGCTCTGCACGTAAGAGGCCCCGTCAATACCTGCCGCCTCATAAAGCTCCGAGGAAATCCCCTGAAGACCCGCCAGAATACTGATCATGTAGAAAGGGTAACCCGCCCATATATTAATAAATGTCAGTACCCAGAATACAATGCTGCGGTCACTAAGCCATTCAACTGCCCCGCCGGTGATATGAAAATTAGTAAGTAAAAAATTGATCACGCCATTGGGATTCAGCAAAAGCTTCCACAAGATAGCAATAACCGTCGCGTTAAACATCCATGGAAGCATATAGATGACTCGAAACATCGCTTTTGCCCAGCCTGCTACGCATTTTGCATTAACCATAAGCGCCAGGACCATTCCTATGATCAGATGGAATACTACATTCATCACCACGAATATAACCGTATTTTTCATCGAATCAATAAAAACCGCATCTGACAGGACTATTTTATAATTTTCAATCCCAACCCAGTGTGACTGTGGTGTAACCAGGACATTGTCAAAAAAAGAATATCCTATTACTAAAATAATCGGGAGAAACAAAAGCGCGGCGATCATCATGATTACAGGTGCAAGATAAGCATAGGGCACAAGTTTTCTTTTAATAATTCTGGTTTTCAACTGTATAAACAACTCCTTTGCTTTATCATAAACAAAAAGTTTCTTATGATAGATTTAGCGCACAAACCGTGCGCCAAATCTAAAAGCTTATTTATATGCCGCATCAAACTGTTGCTGCACGTGCTCCATCATCTCATCTGCCGTCTTATAATCTCCGTCGATATACATGATCAAATCTTCATCCAATACACGCATCAGTGCTTCCGCCGTCGGCAGGGAATAGAACTCTGCTTTTCCGGTTGTTGTCTTATAGATCTCGCAGATAGCCTTAAATGCATCGGAATCATCCTCATAAACCGGCTCTGATGTTGTATTTACCGCAAATCCTCCTGCATGAACACTCAAATCAGCATTTACATCCTTCCCCAACAGATATGCGATAAACTGCGCCGCCTCCTTCGGATGCTCACTGTTCTTCGCAATCCCGCACGCCCAGTTATTAGAACGCATGAAACTCTCGCCGCTATAGCTGTCTTCATGGGGCATATTGATATAAGTAACATCCATACCCGGCGCCTGCTCACGGATATTTGTCAAATGCGCAACAGAATCTGCCATAAATGCAACACGTCCATTTACAAACTCCTCAACCTTATCGGCATCTGTCATCGTATACATACCCGGTGTGACAACTTTTTCATCAAACAGTGATTTATAAAATTCCGCCGTCTTTACAAACATATCGTTACCCGCAAGAAATGGCTTGCCATCCTCTGTGAGAATCGAGCATCCTGAGTTCCATGCAAAAGCCGCAAAATATTCCATACATGTTGCATTATCCGTACTCATATTCATAGCAAATCCATATACATTCTTATCCGGCTTAGTCACCTTCTTGCATACATCAAGAAATTCCGTCCATGTCTCCGGCATCTTAGTAACGCCTGCATCTTTTAATATGTCTCTGTTGACAGCCATCAAACATGGAAAGTTTACCAACGGCTGCGCATAAACCGTACCGTTTACAGATGTCTGTACGGAAATGTCTTTTGTATCAAAACCGATCTGGCCGAACAGATCATTCAGATCCATGAGCATCCCCTGAGTGGCATAATCATAGATCCAGCTTCCGTCCAGTGCCACAACATCCGCCATCGTACCAGCCACTGAACTTGCCTGCAATTGTGTTTTGGTATCTGCATAAGGATTGCTCAAAAGCTTGACCTTGATTCCCGTCTCGTCATAGAAGCTATCACATACACTCTGCAGATATCCTTCTTCCATCTCATTGTCAAACCACTGCTGGAATTCGATCTCCACACCGTCCCCTGAGCTTCCCTTTGATCCCTCAGATGCTTCCTTTGTGTCTTCCTTACTTCCGCAGCCAAGAACCATACAAGCCGTTAATGCAACAACCAATAACATTGCTCCTACTCTTTTCATCTTTTTTCCTCCTTTTCTTTCTTTTGTTGCTTCTCCCCAGAAAAGCAACTCTTTTTATTTGTCTATGATGATATTATATTTTCATAATCATTATTTGTCAAGTAATTTTATTTTTAAATATTTTTTATAAACACTATCTGCAATTCTTATTTTATAACTATTTTATTGGATTTTTCCGCATTTTATATATCAATTATTTTCATATATTATATTTTAAATAAAAATTATTGCAAATAAATTTTCTTTATTATATAATTTAATAAAATTTTATATGTCTATTTTACAAAAAAGGAGGATTATATGAAAAATCATATTGCTGCCGCATTTCAAAATACCGTTGACTTTGAGTTAAATTGGGACACCGATATCCTGAAGGCACTTATCAAAAACTACCGCATATTACAATCCGAAATCCAGGCCGACCGCTCCATCCACTCCGAGCGGGATCTTATTATCATACTTCTAAGACATATGTCAGAAGGGAGCGGAAGTGAATGTCTGGCCAGTTCCAGCCAGATTACCCGTTCATTTGCCTCACACTTTTCCTATGAGATAACCCTTGGAGGAACTGCAGTCCGCGCAGCTATGGCAATTGAAAAAATCGGATATCCCAGCACAATCCATGCCTGCAGTCTCAATCATCACTTTCTCCGCCTAGTTCCAGACGCCGTCTCCTGGGTATCCAGCGTACCGGATGAAGGCAATGATTTTCATCCCCATGTAATTGTCCAGTATCCCGCCAATATTCGTATTTGCGTCAATGATATTGACTTTATTACTCACAATCCCAACCGCGTCATCTTTGCATACGATCCCCCAAGTATGCGTTTAGAGATCAGCACTGCTTTTGCCGAAGAAATCACTTCCGCAGATGTATTCCTCATCGCCAGTTATAATATCATCAAGGACAAAAGCATATTAAAAGACCGCCTTCGAAAAACCGTAAGCTTAATACATGCATTGCCTCCCCGGCATACCGTGATCATGGAAGACGGATGCTTCAAAGACCCGGGCATGAGGCAACTAGTTACACAGACACTCGCCCCGCAGATAGACATCTTCAGCATGAACGAGGATGAACTTCAAGACAGACTCGGATACCGCATCGATATATTAAATCCCACGGATGTCTTAACAGCCATCCAGACAGTATATGATAAGCTTCAAGTCCCAACCCTCATATGCCACTCTTCCCACTGGGCGCTCAGCTACGGCAGTCAGTCTCCGGCAATTAAAAACGCTCTTAAAAGCGGAATCTGCATGGCAGCTACACGTTTTCAGTTCGGAGATAATTACGGGAAAGAACATTATAATAAAGCCCGGCATCTCCCTGCCAGCGCAAAAGGAACAGCTTTCTGCGAAGCTCTTTTGAAACTGCCCGCCAGTAAACCTTTGTACATCCTGCCGGCAAAGGACCTTTCTTTTGTAGCCCGCCCATTCACTATCGGTCTCGGAGATGCTTTCATCGGCGGCATGCTTCCCGGGCTGTTGCCCGAGGCAGTTCTTAAAAATGCATATATTTAGTATTTAAAAAAAATAAGACCTTATTCATGCCGCCGTAATTTAACGACATGAATAAGGTCTTATTTTCTTATTATCAAATTATTTTAATCTTTTTTCGTCCACCAGAGCCAGTGTATTATAATACTGCTCCAAAAAAGAGTCATCTTTTCTCATCACACACATCAGATAAAGACTGTCAATAACCGAATACTGGGGCATATTCTCCGATCCCGGTTCATAACAAGTCGATTGGTTCTGGTTAGAAAAGCTTCCATAATTAAATCCCGTCATAATCGATATGTCTGCCGCCTGGTTTACCGGCGAGCCCTTCACCCCTGTAATTGCAACCGTCTGGATCCCTCTTTCGTTCGCATGCCTAAGACTTTCTGTTACGGGAGATGAATATCCCATATTACTGATACCCACCACAAGATCCCCCGGCCTTGCCATACCCACACCGGAGACCATATTCTGGAAATCTCCAAAACAATTGCACAATACGCCCAACATGCGAAATCTCAAACACGCACTCTGTGCCGCCAAAAATGAATGCCCCTCCCCCATAAATAATACCTGGCGGGCTTCCAGGATCATCTCCGCCACCTTTTCCATCAACTCAAAATCCAAAAGAGAAAGTGTATCGTTTAACATCTCGACTTCGCTTCCGATCACATACCGGCACACACTTTCTGCATCCCGGCTATTAGGGAACCCCCCCGCATACAATACCGCCTGTCCCGACGAAAGCCCCTTCTCTCCTTTACGCTCATCCTCAAAAGACTCCTGTATTGCCCGTAAAAATGTCTTATAATTTTCGAATCCCAAAGCACGCACAAATCTTGTCACTGTCGCATTGCTCACTCCGCTCTTCTCGGCCAGCATACCTATGGTATAGCCTCCCCGCTTCGGCGGATTTTCCAGCAGAACATCCGCAATTCTCTTCATTGCGGGATTCATCTGAATATAATTAGCCTTAATCGCTAAAAACGGATTTACATTCTCTTTCATATCTGCACCTGTTTCTTTCTCTATATTGATTTACTTATGATATGGGGTTAAAAGATATTTTCATTATAGATTGTTTTTTAAAAAAAATCAATTATTTTATATTTATTTACAAAATATATTTTCATATATAGTTCATATTATAAAATTATTATTCACATTTTTCTTTCCCCACTTTTCTAAATATCACTTTATATTGCGCATTTTAAACGTTTTTCATTTTGTCTCTTGCAAAAATATTTACTTGACAAATCACAAATATGTAAATATAATTTTAGTCACAAGAAAAATTATTTTCACAAGGAGGTCATTTTATGTTAATGAATATGAAATCACTGCTCTCTGTCGCAAATACCAACAATTTTGCAATTCCCGCATTCAACACCCCTCACGGGATGATTATGCGCGGTGTGCTCGAGACCAGCGAAGAAATGAATGCACCTGTCATCATTGAAGTTCACCCCGATGAATTATCCTTTGCGCGTCCCTCATTTATCACTGCGCTGGTAGAAGAAGCCCACAAAACTTCTATACCGGTATGCATCCATTTGGATCACGGTTCAAATCTCCAGCAGGTTGTCAGCGCAATCCAATGCGGTTATACCTCTGTTATGATCGATGCATCCAATCACCCGCTGGAAGAGAACATAGAAATCTGTCGGGAGGTCTGCCGCATCGCTCACGCTGCTAACGTATCCGTAGAAGGAGAGCTTGGCACGATCGGTACAACCGCGCAGGATCAATCTGCCGCATCCTGCACCGAAATCCGTTATACAGACCCCGAAGAGGCCGCTTATTTTGTTCGGGAAAGCGGCGTCGACTCCCTGGCCGTCGCCATCGGCACCTGCCACGGCATCTACCCAAAGGGTATGATTCCCGCATTACAGCTAGACCTTCTTAAAGAAATAAAAGAAAAAGTCAAGATCCCGCTCGTACTCCACGGCGGCTCTGCAAATAAAGACGAGGAAATCGCCATTGCCGCACATACCGGAATAAATAAAATCAACATTTCCAGCGACATTAAAGATCCTTTTTATCAAAAGTGCCGCGAAATATTAAAAGACCCATACATCCGCGAGCCCAACGAGATCTATCCTCCCTGTATAGAAGTCATGAAAGAAGTGATCCGGCACAAATTCAGATTATTGGGCACTCACGAAAAAGCCGCTTTGTATCATCAATAAACGCGCCTAAAAAAGGACTTTCCGAAATGTTCGGAAAGTCCTTTTAAACTCTTATTCTCTAAAGATTACTCAATAATCTTAGCAACTGTACCAGAACCTACTGTTCTACCACCCTCACGGATAGCGAAACGAAGACCCTGCTCCATAGCTACCGGATGAATCAGCTCTGCTGTAATCTCTACGTTATCACCAGGCATACACATCTCGATACCCTCTGGAAGATTGCAGATACCTGTTACGTCTGTTGTTCTGAAGTAGAACTGCGGACGATAGTTGTTGAAGAATGGTGTATGACGGCCACCCTCGTCTTTTGTCAGTACATAAACCTGTCCGGTAAACTTTGTATGACATGTTACAGAACCCGGTTTAACAAGACACTGTCCTCTTTCAATCTCTGTTCTCTGGACACCACGGAGAAGAGCGCCGATGTTATCGCCAGCCTGAGCCTCGTCAAGCAGCTTACGGAACATCTCAACACCTGTTACAACTGTTTTTCTCTTATCCTCATGGATACCGATGATCTCTACTTCATCATTTACATGAAGAGTACCACGCTCTACTCTACCTGTAGCAACTGTTCCACGACCTGTGATAGAGAATACGTCCTCTACAGGCATAAGGAACGGCTGGTCTGTAGCACGCTGCGGATCCGGAACGAAGGAGTCAACTGTCTCCATAAGCTCCATGATCTTGTCGCCCCACTCGCTGCTTGGATCCTCAAGAGCCTTAAGTGCGGAACCCTGGATAATCGGGCATCCCTCGAACTCATACTCCTCAAGAACCTCTGTAATCTCCATCTCTACCAGCTCAAGAAGCTCCTCATCGTCAACCATGTCGCACTTGTTCATGAATACTACGATATAAGGAACGCCTACCTGACGGGACAGAAGGATGTGCTCTTTTGTCTGAGCCATAACACCGTCAGTAGCAGCTACTACAAGAATCGCGCCGTCCATCTGAGCAGCACCAGTAATCATGTTCTTAACGTAGTCAGCATGTCCCGGGCAGTCAACGTGAGCATAGTGACGGTTAGCTGTCTCATACTCAACGTGAGCTGTAGAAATCGTGATTCCACGCTCTCTCTCTTCCGGAGCCTTGTCGATGTTATCGAATGCTACCGCTGCATTACCTTCTACTCTCTCGGACAGAACCTTTGTGATTGCTGCTGTAAGAGTTGTCTTACCATGGTCAACGTGGCCAATGGTACCAATATTACAATGTGGTTTAGTTCTTTCAAATTTAGCTTTTGCCATTATGAATATCCTCCTTAATTTTCAGCGCCATTTATGGCATAATTTTAATTTTACGTTTGCTCGGCTAACTTTGATTATATTTCAAATCATACAGTTTTTCAAGCCTTTTCTTGCTTCTTTAAACATTTTTATTTGACAGTACCTTCTCCTGAACGGATTTCGGTACCGGCTCATATTTTTCAAAGAACATGGAGTAGTTTCCGCGTCCCTGTGTTCTGGAACGAAGGTCTGTGGAATATCCGAACATCTCGGAAAGCGGTACGAAACCTCGCACAATCTTTCCTCCGCCCAGGTCATCCATCCCCTCGATACGTCCGCGCCGTGAGTTGATATCGCCGATCACATCGCCCATATACTCTTCCGGCATGGTAACCTCAACCTTCATGATCGGCTCAAGAAGTATCGGCTCCGCTTTCTTCATAGCATCCTTGAACGCCAGCGAACCTGCGATGTGGAATGCCATCTCACTGGAGTCTACCTCATGGTAGGAGCCGTCGTATACATTCGCCTTGATGCCCACAACCGGAAATCCGCCAAGGATACCTGCCTGCATAGCCTCCTCGATACCTTCGCCAATCTTCGGAATATATTCCTTTGGAATCGCTCCGCCGACTACAGTAGATTCGAACTTAAAAAGCTCCTCGCCGTTGGCATCCATCGGCTCGAATTTGACTTTACAGTGTCCGTACTGTCCGCGTCCTCCGGACTGCTTCGCATACTTGCTGTCAACGTCAACTGCCTTTGTAAATGCTTCTTTATAAGCAACCTGAGGCGCACCTACATTGGCCTCCACCTTAAACTCACGCAGAAGTCTGTCTACAATGATCTCAAGGTGCAGCTCACCCATTCCGGCGATGATCGTCTGACCTGTCTCCTGGTCAGTGTGCGCACGGAATGTCGGGTCTTCCTCTGCAAGCTTTGCAAGAGATTCTCCAAGCTTGCCCTGGGATGCTTTCGTCTTAGGCTCAATCGCAAGCTCGATAACCGGCTCCGGGAACTCCATGGACTCTAAGATTACCGGATGCTGCTCATTGCAGAGCGTGTCACCTGTAGATGTAAACTTGAATCCGATCGCTGCTGCGATATCTCCAGAATATACTTTATCAAGCTCCTGCCTCTTATTTGCGTGCATCTGAAGGATACGTCCGACACGCTCCTTCTTACCTTTCGTCGCGTTCAGTACATAAGAGCCTGCATTCATCGTACCTGAATATACCCTAAAGTACGCAAGCTTTCCAACGAACGGGTCAGTCATGATCTTGAACGCCAGCGCAGAGAACGGCTCTTCATCGGAAGAATGTCTTACAACATCATTGCCATCCTCATCAACGCCCTGGATCGGAGGAATGTCTGTCGGTGCAGGCATGTACTCCAAAACAGCGTCAAGAAGCTTCTGCACGCCCTTATTCCTGTAAGCAGAACCACAGCAGACCGGAACTGCTGTACACTCACAAGTGGCCTTTCTGAGTGCAGCTTTCATATCCTCCACAGACGGTTCCTCGCCCTCAAGGTACTGCATCATCAGATCATCATCTAAATCGCAGATTTTCTCTACCAGTTCTGAACGGTAAAGCTCTGCGTCATCTTTCATATCGTCCGGAATCTCGCCGATTGTGATGTCGTCGCCTTTGTCATCATTATAGATGTAAGCTCTCATCTCCATCAGGTCGATGATTCCTTTAAAATCATCCTCTTTGCCGATTGGCAGTTGCAGACAGATGGCATTTTTTCCAAGCCTCGTCTTAATCTGCTCAACGGCTCCGTAAAAGTCTGCGCCCAAAATGTCCATCTTATTGATGAAAGCCATTCTCGGTACATTATAGGTGTCAGCCTGACGCCATACATTTTCTGACTGCGGCTCAACACCACCCTTAGCGCAGAACACACCCACTGCTCCGTCAAGTACACGAAGAGAACGTTCTACCTCTACCGTAAAGTCAACGTGTCCCGGAGTATCAATGATATTGATACGGTGCTCCGGAGCTCCTGCTTTCGGTTTCCCGTCTTCCTCAAGTGTCCAGTGACAAGTCGTAGCAGCGGAAGTGATCGTGATACCTCTCTCCTGCTCCTGCTCCATCCAGTCCATGGTAGCAGTGCCTTCATGAGTATCCCCGATCTTATAGTTTACACCGGTATAGTAAAGAATACGCTCTGTGAGTGTAGTCTTACCGGCATCAATATGAGCCATAATACCGATATTTCTTGTTCTCTCTAATGGATATTCTCTTCCAGCCATTATTGCCTCCTAGAATCTGTAGTGAGCAAATGCTTTATTTGCCTCTGCCATCTTATGCATGTCTTCTTTACGTTTTACGGCTGCGCCTGCATTATTCGCCGCATCCATAATCTCGTTCGCCAGCCTCTCCTGCATTGTCTTCTCGCCTCGTTTACGCGAAAACATAGTCAGCCAGCGAAGTGCAAGTGCCTGTCTCCTGTCGGCTCTTACCTCGATCGGCACCTGGTATGTCGCACCGCCGATACGCCTTGCCTTAACCTCGAGCTGCGGCATGATGTTGTTCATAGCCTCCTCGAATACTTCAATCGCCGGCTTATCAGTCTTTTCTGCAACTCTTTCAAACGCACCGTATACAATCTTCTGGGCAACGCCCTTCTTGCCGTCCAACATAATATTGTTGATAAGCTTTGTTACCACTTTATTATTGTATAACGGATCTGCTAATACGTCTCTTTTTTGAGTATGTCCTTTACGTGGCACGGTCCTTCCCTCCTTAAACATTTTGATTAATTCATCGGTACTCACATGTGTCGTTCTAATGATACTGTGTAGCGCACAGGGCATACGAATCTGTATCTATTCCCTGCAACTTACTTTCATCATAGTTCTGTTTGTGATTACATCATTTTAATTGTTGAAGTTTTCACTTCATGGATTGTTCTTCCATAGTTTGTTGTGGTTTCCCTCCGCTTTTCATGAGGAGGTTCTTCCTCACTCTGTTCGGAAGAACAAAGTAAGCCCTAACCTCGCGCGGCGCTTTCAGCTTGCGCTCGCTAAGGGCTTACTTTTTCGGCCTTTTCGCACCATATTTGGAACGTGCCTGCCTTCTCTTGGCAACGCCTGCGGTATCAAGTGTTCCTCTGACGATATGGTAACGTGTACCTGGAAGGTCTTTTACTCTTCCTCCGCGGATCAGGACAACGCTATGCTCCTGAAGGTTGTGGCCTTCGCCCGGGATATAGCTTGTTACCTCGATACCGTTAGAAAGACGTACTCTGGCAATCTTCCTCAGCGCTGAGTTAGGCTTCTTCGGCGTAGCTGTCTTTACTGCTGTACACACGCCTCTCTTCTGCGGAGCGGACTCATCTGTCGCTCTCTTTCTCAGAGAGTTGTAACCTTTCTGGAGTGCCGGAGCCGTAGACTTCTTAACTGCTGTCTGACGTCCTTTTTTTACTAACTGGTTAAATGTTGGCATTCTTTTCACCTCCTACGATAATAATAAGTTGCATTCATCTGTATGAACAAATGCATGGAGACACAATGCATCTCCATGCACGCTAGATTAGTTTATTACGATTTCACGCCGTTGTCAAGGGCTTTCTTGCCTTTTTCACCCGTTTTTACGGCAATTCTTAACCTTTTTGTTTTTCGAAGAAAGCGTCAACGCTCTTCTTGATCTCTTCCGGTTTCATCGTCTTAAGGAGATACCCCGCCGGTTTCAGCGGAACAATCTTCTGGATGCTCTCCTTATCTCCCCTTCCTGTCAGGAAAATAACCGGGATGTCCGCGGTTTCTTCCTCTGCACGGATCATGTCAAGCACCTGCCTTCCGTCGCAGACCGGCATCTCGTAGTCAAGGAGTACAAGGTCCGGCCTGTTGAGGGTGATGCTCCTGATTGCCGCCATTCCGGACTGGGCAAGGCCAACCTCATAATCTTTCTCCAGGAGCTGCTTGATCGCCTGCCGCATAAGGCCAGAATCATCTACCACGAGAACTTTCTTTTTCTTCTGCTGCACCTCATTCTCAGCCATATTTCTCTCAAGATACTTCTCGATCTCTTCCATGGCATTCTCAACCTTAATGTTTGTGCCGACGCCCTTATCCATCAGATGCGGCGCACTCACGCAGAAAGCAAAGTATCCCATACCCGTATCAAGCAGAAGGCTGAACTGCAGTTTCTTTTTTTCAAGTACCTGTTGGAACTGCTCGTAATTCAAAAGGTTTTCCGCCTTTATCTTGCGCATGTCCGCAGATGGAAAATATCTCTTAAGCTTCTCCACAAACTGCCTCGCCGCATATCTTGTAGCATTAATGACCATAGAGTCTACTTTGTTGGTTTTTGTTTCTATCATTTTTCCGACAGTATTCAGAAGCAGTTTTTCTTCAAAGACAAGAATAATCTCCCATTCCCCTCCCTCATCGGCGTCATACTCCAAACGATAATAAATACCGTTTCCAAATTTTTCTCCCCCGTACTGCTTGCTGATTATATGAGACTTCAACCGGAACATATCATAGATCAGATGTGTGATCGCTTCTCCCATAGACGCCTGCTCTTCATCCGGCAAAAGCTCTCCCCATTTGCTCTCACCCTCTCCTACAATTGCCAGGTCTTCTGTGAGTGTATGTCCTATAAGCCACCCTGTACAGACACCCAGGAAATGGTTGACCGCAGCCACGGAATAGCCCGTCTGTTCCAGCTCCCACTCAAGCTGCGGCAGCGTGACATCCCGAAAATTATCATGAAGGCGTTTATGAGTTGCATATCCCCCATATCTGATGGACTTCATGTACTCTTCTTCCTCTGCAAAATGCTTAATCGCATGTGCCTTGAAAAATTTAATCCCCTCATCGCAAATCCACTGATGTTTCTCCGGCCGCTCACCAAACCGGATCATCTTGTTCATGATACCGAAAAGTTTCTGATGCTCTTTGTCAATATGGTCAACACCAATATTGAACCGTTCGTTCCATGTCAATTGCTCTTCCATCTCATAATCCTCCAAATCATCCTATATATTCATTTTAATTCCAGACAGATAAGACATCTCCAATCCGGCAAAACTACGCAAAAAAAGAGCCTGCTCTTCAAATCGCTGCCTCTGACAGTCTCTGAATAAAACACGCTCTTATAGTTCCATGTCCGCCTTGGTTTCCGTGTTGCAAATTGCTTTCAAATCTTGAAACAGGTTTTTTTCTACATGTTTTATTTCAAAGAACAATGTCTGTGCATTGATGCCGCGAAAGAAATAGTGTTACTACCATGTCTGTTATTATAATATTAAGCAATTACTTATAGCGTACCATAAGCCACTCGGAAATTCAACTGATTTTACCAAATTTACCATCTATTTACCAAGCTCATACTTACACCTTTCAAGCGCCGACGCAATCACTGCGTCCATGTCATAATACCGGTATTCCCCGAGCCGTCCGCCGAAGATAACCTTTTCTTCAGACGCCGACAGTCTCTTATATTCCTCATACAGTTTCATATTTTTTGCGTCATTGACCGGATAGTAGGGCTCATCCCCCGCTTTCCACTCCGAGCTGTACTCCCGGCTGATGACCGTCTTCGGCTGCGTGCCGAACTCAAACCACTTGTGCTCGATGATACGCGTCCACGGCGTCTCGGCGTCCGTGTAATTCACCGCCGCATTCCCCTGGAAATTCGGCTTGTCAAGAATCTCCGTCTCAAACCTCACCGAACGGTACTCAAGCACGCCCAGCTTATATCCGAAGTAGGCGTCGATTGCTCCGGTATACACCACCCTGTCCGCCAGCTTATCAAGTTCTTCTTTCTCTTCCAGATAATCCATGCCGAGACGTACTTCTATCCCCTCCAGCATATTCGACACCATCTTTGTGTAGCCGCCCTGGGGAATCCCCTGATACAGCGCATTAAAGTAATTGTTGTCAAATGTAAGCCGCACCGGCAGCCTCTTGATGATAAACGCCGGCAGCTCCCTGCAAGGCCTCCCCCACTGTTTCTCGGTATAGCCCTTTATGAGCTTTTCATAGATGTCCGTTCCCACAAGGCTGATTGCCTGCTCCTCTAAGTTCTTCGGCTCTGAGATTCCTGCCGCGCGTCTCTGCTCTTCAATCTTTTCGGCAGCCTCCTCCGGCGTCACCACGCCCCACATCTTATTGAATGTGTACATATTAAATGGAAGGGAGTAAAGCTCCCCCCTGTAATTCGCTACAGGCGAGTTTGTGAACCGGTTAAACTCTGCGAATTGGTTCACATACTGCCACACTTCTTTATTATTCGTGTGAAAAATGTGTGCACCGTACTTATGGACATTGATGCCTTCCATCTCCTCCGTGTACACATTTCCTGCGATATGTTTCCTCCGGTCAATCACCAGAACCCTTTTTCCCGTCTTTTTCGCCTCACATGCAAACACTGCCCCGTAAAGACCAGCCCCGACAATCAGATAATCATATTTCATGCTATTTCCTCCTGGCTCTTTATACAAATTCCGTGTCTTTTCTACAGGCCCAGCTTGTCCGCAATCGCCGTCATCTCCTCCAATGCCACATCAATCAGGTCATCAAGGCTTAACCCCGTAAACTCAATCATCTCCATATAGTCTCTGTTAGCTCCCTTTGCGAACCGCAGCTCATTGAACCGTTTCATCACAGACTTATGCTTTACGCTGGCGACCTTCTTATCCGGATAAATCTGTGCCACTGCCTTCACAAAGCCGCTCATGGGGTCTGCCGCCAATATGGCGTACTGAAGATTCGTCTTCGCCTTCATCCCATTCTTCGGATTGTGGGCACAGATAGCATCGAACAGTATCTTGTCCTCAATGCCTTCTTTTTTCAATATCTCAACGGAAGTCGGGCCATGTACACTCATATCATGCTGCCAATCGCACTGCTCCTCGTCAAGGTCATGGAGAAGCCCTGCAATCCCCCAATATTCCACATCGTCCGGCGCAAGCCTCTTCGCCAGCCCTCTCATGATCGCCTCCACCGCATAGGAATGGGTGATATAATTCTCGCCCTTCATATACTTCATCAAAATCTCATGTGCCTGTTCCCTGTTCATTCCTAATGTTTCCTCCTGTAAATCTATATCTTTATCATCATAACATTACATAATAGGAAGGTCAAACATCATTTATCAGTATAGCATCTTTTGAATTTCTTCGCTCTCTATATTTTCTTTTGTCATCCAGACATATCCCGTATCTATATTCGCCTCATTTGCCAGTCCAAGAGCCGCCCTGGCTGCCGCGATGACAGATGCATATCCCATACCGTACGGATTCTGTACGATAAGTCCGGCAATGTCGCCTTCTTTCAACGCCTTCACTTCCCCCTCATCTGCGTCGTAACCTATCACCGATATACCAGACATGGACTGACGCCTGATTCCTTCCACCGCCAAGACCGCAGTCTCTCCATTCGTGGCATAGCAACCTTTCACATTAGGATGCTTTCTCAATATATAATCTACAATGTTATCTCTGGTAACATCCTCTTCCTTGATCTTTTCTTCTTCTGTAAGTTCCGTTCCGAGAGGCTTTGTACCATCCATCCGGTAAACGCCTTTATTCACTTCGTCAGAAACGCTTCCTTTCATCTCATCCATCCGATAAACTCCCGCAACTTTTATATTAGGATACTGTTCTTTCAACGTCTCTGCAAACACACGCTCTCTAACGTTCGCCGTCTTAGACTTGGAATCATGAGAAAAAATCACTATCTCCCCCTCTTCTCCGACGGACTCTGCCATATGCTGTGCCGCCTCTCTTGCGGATGCTTCATTATCTGTAGATACCATTGCCATCAGTCCTTTATAATCACTTCCCGAATCAAATGCAACAACCGGAATATTATTTTCCGCCGCAAGATCAAACTGTACCTCACAGGCCTTTGCATCAGTGATCGCTATAGCAACAGCAATCGGATACCTTGCCAGTTCTTCATCCAAGATATTCACCTGCTCATCAACGCTTTCCGCCTCCAGAGGACCATTATAAGTCACTTTAACCTTATCTCCTCCTTTATATCCCAGTGTTTTATTAATATCATCCGCCGCCTGTTCTGCTCCTTTCTTTACCTCGTTCCAGAATGCCTTTCCTTCCGATTTGCCGATAACCGAGATGTAGGCGCCTTTCTCCAGCGCCAGTCCATCTGCATTATTGTAAGCGGAAGGTTTTATCACATCCAGTTTCGCCTGATCTTCCTTCTGCTCCCTTTCGTCCTTATCCGGTTCTTTAGCCTGCTCCGCCTTCTCTGTATTCTGCTCTGCTTTATCCTCTTTCACGCTCTCCTTTGAAGAACATGCTCCAAGAGCCAGGGACAGACACAATATGCCTGCAATAATATATTTTCTCATTTTCATAATTCTCCCATCTACTCCATATTCTTAATATGCCAACCAACACTATACACCAATTTCATGAAAAATTGTTGAAAATTTTCTTAAGATTCACATGCAACATTTGCACATAATGATTTTTTTCTTGTATATTTCACATTTTTGTATTATGATAGACACAGGCAAAATTTTATGTCAAACATCTTATAAAGGAGGTACATACCTATGGCATTCAAAATTAATGATGAGTGTGTAGCTTGTGGTGCTTGCGCAGGGGCTTGTCCAATCGGCGCCATCGTAGAAGGCGACGGAAAGTATGAGATCAACGCTGACGAGTGTGTTGATTGCGGTACATGTGCAGCTCAGTGCCCAACAGGAGCTATCGAAGAGGCATAAGAGATGTAATCGAATACAAACATAAAAAGCATTGTCAGATTCCAATCGGTTTTGGCAATGTTTTTTATTTTCTTCCGACTTGTTTTGACTTGATTTTCACTTCAGACATGCTATGATAAATTCGCCGTAACGGACAAGCTATCACAATAAGGGGGAATTTCCAGCGATGAATAAAGCATTAGAACAACTAAAACGCGAAACAAAGGATGACACCCGGCTGTTTGATTGTATCAAAGAACTCTATGAACAAGGGATTCCTTATGCCGAATTAAAAGCACTGATTCCAGACCTTAAGCGCACCCGCGACCAACTTCATTTTAAACGGATGCTGCAGAATAACAATGAAGTATTACTGCAGATGATCAGCGAAGAAATGTCTTTCCTCCTGGATGCGAAGGAACGCCAGGAAGAAGAAGAATTCAAAAAGCTGGACCAGCTCATCAGACAGCAGCAATCCTTTCGGAAATCTGCCGCCGAGAACGGACCAGCCTCATTATTAAAAAAATTATTCCTGCCTGCTTAAATTTGCAAATTTTGTGTAATCTGCAAGCCAAGCCAGGTCCACGGTCCCTATGGGACCGTTTCTTTGTTTTGCGATTATAATCTCCGCCTGCTTCTTCTTCTCACTATCCTTATTATAATATTCATCACGATATATGAACATCACCACATCTGCATCCTGCTCAATCGCACCCGACTCACGCAGGTCCGAAAGCATGGGACGTTTATCCGGGCGAGACTCCACCGCACGGCTCAACTGCGAGAGTGCCACAACAGGAACATTGAGCTCTCTGGCAAGGGCTTTCAGCGAACGGGAGATCTCAGATATCTCCTGCTGCCTGGATTCAGAACGCCCGCCTGCACTTCCTGACATCAACTGTAAATAATCGATAATGATAAGCTGTATATCCTGTTCCAGCTTATATTTACGGCATTTGGAACGAAGCTCTGATACAGAGATACCAGGCGTATCGTCAATGATCATATTAGATCTTCCGATAATCCCTGCTCCTTCAATCAACTTTTCCCAGTCTGAATCCTTGAGATTTCCCGTACGAAGCGCCTGGGAATCCACCTGGGACTCCAGCGCAAACAAACGGTTCACCAACTGCTCTTTTGACATCTCAAGACTGAATATCGCAACACCTTTTTCTTTCTTGAAAGCAACATACTGTGCAATATTTAACACAAACGCAGTCTTTCCCATAGACGGCCTTGCCGCGACCAATACCAGATCCGAAGGCTGAAGCCCCGATAATTTGTAATCTAAATCTATAAAGCCAGTGGGAATCCCCGTCACAACCCCTTTGCTTTTTGCTGCTTTTTCAATACGCTCAAGAGCATTGAGCACAACCTGTTTGATCGGAACATACTCCCCGCTGTTACGTCTCTGCAAAAGCTCAAACACCGACTTTTCAGTCGTTTCTAAAATTGCTGGAAGCGGTTCTTTTCCTGCGTAACAAGTATTGGCTATCTCCTCATTCAATTTGATCAGCCTGCGCATCATGGATTTATCCGAAACAATCTCTGCGTGAAACTTAACATTTACCGAAGTTGATACAATGTCCAGGATATCCCTCATGAATTCCAGACTCGCGACCTCCGGCGGCACCTCTTTTTCTTTCAAGCGCTCCTTGAGCGTCACAAGATCCACCGGACTTCCCTCATTAAACATCTCTACAATAGCATCAAATATGACACCATATGCGTTCTGATAAAAATCCTGTCCGCTGATAATTTCGGATGCTGCAAGAATCGCATCTTTATCCATCAGCATGGCGCCGATAACAGACTGTTCCGCTTCTATACTATGGGGCATGACTCTTTTGATGAGCGCCTCTTCCATCAATTGTTCCTCCTACGCTTCCTCTGTTACATTAACCGTAAGCTCTGCCGTTACCTTCGGATGAAGTTTCACCGGAACTTTGAATGTTCCAAGAGTTTTAATTGCATCCTTAAGCACGATTTTCTTCTTATCTATCTCAAGATCCATCTGAATCTTCACTTCTGCTGCGATTTCCTTGGAGGAGACAGAGCCAAACGCTTTCCCTCCCTCTCCGGTTTTAATCGACACCTGAACCTTCCCAGCCTCAATCTTGGCTCCAAGCTCTTTGGCCGCCTCATACTGTTCTTGTGCTAATTTGTCGTCGTTCGCCTTTTTAAGCTTTAAATCATTGAGATTTTTTGAATTCGCCTCTACACCTTTATTTCTTTTAAGGATAAAATTTCTGGCATAGCCATCGCTGACTTCCACAATCTCACCCTTTTTCCCCAGAGACTTAACGTCCTCTTTTAAAATTACTTTCATCTATATATCCCCTTTCTCCAACATAGTCCTTATCACTCTCTTGACATCTTCCACTGCCGATTCCATATCTGTGTGCTCAAACTGCGCACCGGCAGCATTGATATGACCGCCTCCGCCAAGTTTTTCCATGATCACCTGTACATTAGCCTCATCGATGGAACGGGCGCTGACATAGATCCTTCCGTTATAAACAGTCAGCACGAATGATGCTTTTATCTCATTGATCTCCAACAGTTCATTGGCCGCCTGAGCTCCCAATATCGTCGGGCTCTCCACATTCGAGCAAAGATTCTTCGCAATCGCATATTTCTCACAGAACACCTCCGCACTGCTGATAATAGCCGCTTTCACTTGATACGACTCCATATCATCCCTGAACATCTTCTTTACCAGAGTAATATCAGCCCCGCATCTCCTTAAAAATGCGGCTGCTTCAAAAGTACGCACCCCTGTCCGATAGGCAAAATTATTCGTATCAATCATGATGCCGGCATAAAGACTGCTGGCTTCCAGCTTCGGGATCTTGATATCATCGACAATATATTGAAGAACCTCCGATATCATCTCACATGACGAAGAGGCATACGGCTCAATGTAGGACAATACCGCATTCTCAATATTATCCGCACTCTGTCTGTGATGGTCAAGAACAACAACGGTCTTGCTGATCTTAAGCAGACCCTCGCACTCCGTCATCATCGGGCGGTTTGTATCTACAACAATCACCATAGAACTCTCACTGGCCATCTCCAGAGCTTCCGATGATGTAAGGAACAAATCTTCCGGATAATCCGGGTTATCCTCATAAGCACTATATAGAGGGCGAAGCGATGCCGACACTTCATTAATTACGATATGCGCCTTCTTCTCCAACATTCTCGCCGCACGGTACACACCGATTGCAGCACCCAATGCATCTACATCTGTAAGCTTATGTCCCATGACAAATATCTCGTCTTTCACCGTCATAAACTCACGAAGCGCCTCCGCTTTCACTCTGGCTTTCACACGGGTATTCTTAGCAGTCTGCTCCCGTTTCCCACCGTAATACGTAATACCGCCGCAATCCTTGATCACCGCCTGGTCGCCTCCTCTGGCAAGAGCGAGATCGATCGCCACACGTGCATAATTATAACTCTGGGAATAAGCATTACCGCTAAGACCAAGACCAATACTTAATGTAGCCGGAATACTATTTCCGATGTTGATAGACTTAACATCTTCCAACAATGAAAATTTATCATTCTCTAACTCTTTAAAACCGACTTTCTGAATGGCGATAAAATACTTATCATTCTCCATCTTACGGACAATACCATTCACCCTCGAAATATACTGATTGATCTTGCGGTCAACAAGCGCTATTAAAAGTGACTGTCTCACTTCCTCCACACTATCTATCACTTCATCATAATTATCAATGTAAATGAGACCTGCAACCAGTCTCTGTTCCTCGCTGGCGCGAATATACCTGTTAAGCTCTGTCACATCCTGAAGATACACCGCGATAAAGTATTCCCTGCCCCCCGGAAGCTCCATAAGACGTCCTGTTTCATTAAACCCTTCTACGGACACCTTTCTAAGCTCCGCCTTGTACTCCTTATCCTCGTAATAGACATCCATCTCTACGATATCGTTCTCCTCTTTGGGGAAAATACTGGAATTGAGCTCCGGCACAAGCTTACTGATGTAGACATCTCTGACACGCTTTCCCAAAATCTGCTCAAACTGTTCATTCAGCCAGACAATCTTTCCATTTTCCAAAAGAATGGCATACGGAAGCGCCAACTCCTTAAGAAGCGTATTCTGTACGATCCCATACTGAGCCGCAAATTCTACCAAATCCTTTAAAACCCCGGCGCGGCCATACAGGTACAGATATATGATCATACATATATAAATAACAACAAAGATCAACATCACCAGCCCAGCCCGGCGGTCAATACTGAATATCCAGATATTCACTGCAATAAGCAACACCGCCATAACCATTGGAAGCTGCATATACAACCCAAGCTGCCCTTTAAGGCGCACCTGATCTTCCTGCTTTTTCTTCATGATTCTTCAACCTTTTCCTTACGACTTCTTCCTATGCCCTTGACTGGCAAAAGCACACACTTCTTATCCATTATATCACTTTTCTGCGGTAATGCAAGCCAGAGACCTTGAGTGGCAATAAAATTAAGATTTTAGGAGCGCAAAAGACCCCGTCTTACAGTCATTTTTTGTAAAACGGGGTCAACCCTCAAAACTCTCTTATGCATTATATCCATCCGGATTCTGAGACTGCCATCTCCATGAATCCTCACACATCTCATCAAGTCCTCTCTCCGCTTTCCATCCAAGCACTCTGAGCGCCTTGGCCGGGTCAGCATAGCACATAGCGATATCCCCTTCTCTTCTCGGCTTGATCTCATAAGGCAGCTCTTTCCCGCAAGCCTTAGAAAATGCCTTCACCATATCAAGAACAGAATATCCGATACCTGTTCCAAGGTTGATAATGTCAAGTCCCGGATTTGTCAAAATGTAATCAATCGCTTTTACATGACCAATCGCAAGGTCTACAACATGGATATAATCACGAACGCCCGTTCCGTCCGGCGTATCGTAATCATCGCCAAACACACCCAGCTTCTCAAGCTTTCCTACCGCCACCTGCGTAATATACGGCATCAAATTATTCGGAATCCCTTTCGGGTCCTCTCCGATGCGCCCGCTTTTATGCGCCCCTACAGGGTTGAAGTAACGCAAAAGAATTACATTCCACTCCGGATCCGCTTTCTGAAGGTCTGTCATGATCTGTTCCATCATAGACTTTGTCCATCCGTACGGATTCGTACACTGTCCTTTCGGGCATTCCTCCGTGATCGGAATAATCTCCGGGCTCCCGTATACCGTAGCGGAAGAACTGAATACGATATTCTTTACTCCTACCGTCCGCATCACATCCATAAGTGTCAGTGTCCCGTTAATATTATTGCGGTAATATTCCAATGGCTTTCTCACCGATTCGCCCACAGCCTTAAGCGCCGCACAATGGATTACTGCGTCAATCGCCTCTGCTTTAAACATCTCCGTGAGTTTCGCTGCGTCCAGTACATCTCCCTCGTAGAATTTCACAGATTTACCGGTAAGCTCTTCTACTCTCTTAAGCGATTCCACTGATGAATTGGACAGATTGTCATAAACAACAACCTCATATCCTGTGTTTAAAAGCTCCAAAGCGGTATGGCTTCCGATGTATCCCGCTCCTCCGGTAATTAATACTTTTGCCATCTTTAATCCCTCCTGACCTGCCTAACGGTATCAAACCTTCCTACGTCAAGCTTTTATTATATTTTTCTATGATTCCTTCCATAGTATACCACTTACGTTCCATATCTTCAACCAGTTTAAACTGCGTACGGCTCCGGTCCAGATTATGATCTTCCCTGTGTATCTTAAAATAGGTATCTCCCTGCAGGTAATCCGTCAAAAACCGCATGCCGCACTCAAAAGTCATCACCTTCGCGCCCATGGGCATCAACTCGATCTCTTTCCTTGTAAGCTTGCCGCCGCACCCTTCTATATATCCTTTTGCATACAGCTCAAAAAGCTCCATGCTGCAGGACACTTTACTTAAGTCCGTCTCATCCTCTGCCGCCGTACTTGCGCCAAAGCGTATAGAATCTCCAAAATCATTTACCGCCAGGCCAGGCATAACCGTATCCAGATCAATCACGCAGATCCCTTTTCCCGTCTTATTATCAATCATGATATTATTGAGCTTTGTATCATTATGCGTAACCCTTAAAGGAATCTCCCCGCGGCTTAAAAGATCGGCAAAATAATTTGCCACGTCCTCTCTGTCCAACACAAATTGTATCTCATCTTTCACCTTAGACGCCCGGCCCACAACATCTTTCTTCACCGTCTCTTTAAACACCTGAAAACGTGCCTTTGTATCGTGAAACCCTTCAATCGTCTCGTAGAGTGTCTCTGCCGGATAATCTGCAAGAAGCCGCTGGAAGTTACCGAAAGCTACCGCACTCTGGTAAAAATGCTCCGACTTTTCCACCTTATCATAGCTCGTTGCATCGGTGATAAATTTGTAAGATCTCCAGTAATCCCCAAGCGAATCTATATAGTAGGGTTTCCCGTCGACTGCCGGTATCACATTCAACGTTTCCCGTTCCGGGTCCCCTCCATGCTCCACTATCTTTTTGCGAAGATGCGACGTCACGCCGGTGATATTCTCCATAAGCTCCACAGGCTTTGCAAAGACAGCTTTATTCATTCTCTGAAGAATAATATTAATGTTTCCCATCTCCGGCAGATTGAACTTAAGCAGATAAGTATCATTAATATGACCGCTTCCGTAAGGCATGTCGTCAATCAGCTCTCCATCATACTGAAAATGCTTTATCACTTCAGCTCTTCGTTCTTTGGTTACCTGCGCCATTATCTATCCTCCCATAAATTCTCAGGATACAACTCCCTGTCCTTCATTTCCTGAATCGCGGCCGCCACAACCGGCTTATCCTCTTTGTAAGTCATACCGTACCATTTGTCCGCAGACTCCAGTACCGCCACCGTCGCTTTGCCTTCCTCCACCAGCTCACTTACCACTGCCGGAAGAAAATACTCGCATTTCCCTGGATTTTCCGCAATCCCTTTGTCGAGAAATGCCGGGAATCTATCCTTAAGCTCCTTTAAGATACTATTCGTAAAGCCCCACATATTCATAGATACGATGGTCTCCGCCGAAACCGGAATCCACGTTGCCCCCTCATCCTCTGTATAAGCGATGCCGCCGTCTCTCTTCTCAATGCGGGTTCTCTCATGGATTGCCACAAGCTCTCCCTGCTCATTCATATCACAGATGCCCCGCGCAACATGGCCATTGTCCGTCACAGTATTGCCCAGCTTATACCCAACCATCGTATAGCGGTACTTTTCGTCGTCTTTATGGAACGCAAGATAATCATAAATCAGCTTAAATGCCTCCGACCCGTAATAATCATCTGCATTGATAACGGCAAACGGACCGTCAACCGCCTGGATACAGCTAAGTATCGCATGTCCTGTTCCCCACGGTTTTGTCCTGCCTTCCGGCACCGCATACCCTTCCGGGATATTGTCGACTTCCTGGAAAACATAATCCACTTGCATATATTTTGAAATTCTGTCTCCCACAGCTTCCTTAAAGTCCGCCTCATTTTCCTTCTTTATAATAAATACAACTTTCTCAAATCCGGCTTTCCTTGCATCATACATAGAAAAATCCATGATAATATGCCCTTCTCCATCTACCGGATCGATCTGCTTAAGCCCTCCATAACGGCTTCCCATTCCTGCTGCCATAATAACTAATACCGGTTTATCCATTGCTCTACCTCCAATGCTAAATTTTCCTATATGATTCTATCACAAAACCATATTAAAAGGAAAGCTTATCCACCTCTTTTTCACAAAGGCCCGGATAAGCTTAACCCCCTCTTTTTCTAACCTTTTACACCGCCGGATGTAAGTCCCGCAACCAGATGCTTCTCAATTGCAAGGAACAGAACGACAACCGGGATTGTCGCAAACAATGATGTTGCGAACAAATACTGCCACTGGATAAAGTTGAATCCGTAAAATACATTGATGCCGACAGTTATCGGTTTGAATACATCTGTAGAAATCAATGTAAGCGCAATTGTATACTCATTCCATGCATTGATAAACACGAAAATCAATGTGGTGATGATGCCAGGCGCAGCCATCGGGAGCAATACTTTAATCAACGCTCTTATTGTTCCGCAGCCGTCAATCTTCGCAGCCTGCTCCATCTCCGGGGAAATTCCCATAAATGTACCGCGGAGCAGCCAGATTGCGAATGCCTGATTAAACGCCGCATTCAGCAGAATAAGCCCCAGTATTGTATCATTGAGATCAATATTGACCATCATCCTGTAGATACCTACCAAAAGGACTACCGGAGAGAACATCTGACTCATAATTACAGCGCCCATGAAAATACCTTTTCCTTTGAATTTCATACGGGCAAGGGCATAAGCTGCCGGAATACCACACAGAATTGCAAGCAGTGTAGCGCCTCCTGCAATCACTATAGAGTTAGTCAGATACTTGAATACCGGCGCTGCCGTCCATATATCACTAAAGTTCGACCACCGCCATACCTCCGGAAGAATATGATCTATCGCATACATCTCTTTCTTATCTTTAAGCGCCGTAATAAACATAACCAGATAAGGATACAGAATTATGATACAGAGGATTACGACAAACACATACAGGAGTACTGTCTGCCATGATTTTCTTTTTGACGACATTTAACTCTCCTCCTCTCCGCGAAGTGACAGAAACATATAAATGCTGGCACAGAACGCTAAAATCACAAAACCAATAACGGACACAGCAGCAGCGTGACCGCCCTTGCCATCCGTAAATGACAACTTATACAAATATGTAACAAGAGTATGCGTCTGATCTGCCGGAGCTCCTTTGGAAATCGTCCAGACAATTGGGAAAGAGTTAAATACGTAAATAATATTTAACACGGTCGAAACTGTCAAACTCGGCGCTACCAAAGGAAGCGTAATCTTAAACATCTTCTGCCAGAAGCTGGCACCGTCTACCGACGCAGATTCATATAATGAGCCGTCAATACTTTGCAGACCTGACAGCACACAGAACGTAACAAACGGGAATGTAACAAATATACCCACCCAGCATTCCCACGCAAACATGGCTCCTGCTGTTTCTGTCCAGTTTACAAAAGCGTCAATCAGCCCAATCTTCTTTAAAAGAATATTCAATGAGCCGTAGTCCGCATTAATAATATATTTCCAGATAACCGACTGAATAATAAGAGCAGTCGCCCACGGGAAAATAACAACCGCACGAACAAACTTACGCCCGCGGAACTCCTGGTTGAGAACCATCGCCAGAACAAAACCGAAAATTGTAGACACCCCGACTACCACTACCGTCCATATGATGGTGTTCTGCAGCGTATGCCAGAATGTAGGCTCTGCAAAGACTTCCAGATAGTTCTGGACGCCGTTCAGCCCCTTTACAACGCCGCTTCGGCCAACGTCAGAAAACGAAATCTTGAATACTGAAATGATAGGTATCAAGATCATACTTACCATAAGTATCACGCTCGGCAGTAACCAGACATACGGCTGAAACGTTGCCAACGTCTTTTTTTTCATTGCCATGCCTCCTTAGCTAAACTGTATAACCGCTGTTTTCATACATCAGTTTATAAAAATCGAGGGCCGAAGCAATTCGGACCCTCGGTAATACTCAATGTAATGCTGTTATTTTGCAACAGATTCCTGAAGTTTATCAAGTGCTTCCTGAGCACCAAGCGTACCGTTACATACCTGCTGTTCAACGTCGATAACGCCATTTCTTACGTCCATCCACTCAGCTTTCTGCATCGGGTAGAACTTACAGCTTGGAAGTACTGCACAGAATGTCTTGAAATATTCGCTGTCGCCTGTAGCGTCAGATCCGCCAACTGTGTATTTCTCTGCGTTAGCAGCAAGATTCTCAGATGCGTCCTGAGTTGCCGGCAGGAATCCTTCGTATACCATGTAATTTGAATATGTCTCACACTCATAGAATGCGTCGAAGAACTTTGTAATCGCTGCTGTACGAGCCTCGCCGCCTTCTTCATCCTTGAATGCCATCAACTGGTCACAAACGCCAAGAGCTGTCTTCTCACCCGGAAGGTCAGCAGCCACATAGTTAACTTTAGAATCAGCAGCAACCATGTTCATAGGCCCGATCATCATAGCAAGTGTTCCTGCGCTGAATGCGTCCTGAAGCGGATAACGCGTATCAGTAAACGGTGCGGAGTTACAGTAACCGGAATCGATGAGCTTCTTAATATACTCAACAGCCTCTACGTTCTCTTTGCTGTTAAGAGCCCACTCACCCTTATCATCAACGAATCCGCCGCCAAAGTTCCATGTGTAGTAAGAGAATGCAGCCTGGCCTTCATCTGTAGAAATATCAAGTCCCCACGGAACAATGTCCTTGCCGAACTTATCCTGTACTGCCTTACAAGCTGTAAGTACTTCGTCCCATGTTGTCGGCGGGTTCTCAACTCCTGCTTCTTTTAACAAGTCAACATTGCAGAAAAGCGAACGGCAGGATGCAAGAATCGGCAGCGCCCAAACTGTCCCGTCCATATCATTGGATTCCCAGAAGCTTGGAACAAAATTAGCCTTAAGCTCATCAGATACATAATCCTCTGCCGGCATCAGCAAATCGTCTGCTACATAATCAGCAAAACCGCTGATATTCAGGATATCCGGCTGCTCGTTACTGGAGATACGTGTGTTTACTACACTGTAGATATCATTCCAGGATACGATTTCGATATTGAGGTCGATATCTTTATTCGCTTCCTCAAATGTCTTCTCAAACTCTGTCCACCATTCCTGTGTGTAGTTTCCGTACTGGGAGATAATGATATCAAGTGCTACCTTACCCGAATCTCCGCCTTCGCCGCCTCCACCTTTACTTTCTTTGTTTCCACATCCGGCAAGCATGGTTCCAACCATTGCTGCGCATAACAAAACGCTGATAAGTTTCTTTTTCATACATTTTCCTCCTATTTATTAATTTGTCTGAATGTTTTGTGTCTCTATTGTAGTACAAAACTGCACAAAGATATTTATCATATATTTTCATTTATTTGCACTATCAGCTTATCTATCTTGATTTATTCCGCCGTCAAAGGTATGATATTGTTAAAATCGCACAAAACTTTAACAACAATTTAACAAAGACATGCAGGAGGACTTCTATGGGCTACAATGGTGTTGACTTAAAATACTCGATTTCTATTGGTAAAATTTACAGCATTCACTACTTTGAATATATGAGCGATTTTTCATTCGAAGGAGAGATGCACAATTTCTGGGAATTTATATGTGTGGACAAAGGTGAGGTAGGCGTCACCGCTGACAAGACCTTCACCGTCCTCAAAAAGGGCGACATTGCTTTCCACCAGCCAAACGAATTCCACAGCGTACAGGCTACAGGAGAAACCGCCCCAAATCTGGTAGTAATCTCATTTGAATGCCGGAACCCCGCCATGGATTTTTTCCGAAAAGGTATATTTAAAATCGATGACCTGGAGCGGAACCTCCTGGCAAACATTATTATTGAAGCAAAGAACTGCTTTAGCTGCCGCTTAGACGACCCATACTTACAGAATATGCCTCAAAAACAGCCGTTGATATTTGGTTCAGAACAGATGATACTTAATTATCTGGAGCATTTTCTCATCCACATGATCCGGCGGTACTCGGCCCCCGTTGCTCCTGTACTCAGCCATCCGGCCAAAGCGGCCAAATTAAAAAGCGACGATGAAATATTCAGCCGCATCACCGATTATCTTGAAAACAACGTGAGCACCCACCTCACCATTGAGCAAATCTGCCACGATAATTTAATCGGGCGCTCCCAGCTTCAGAAAATCTTCCGCGAGCGATGCGGGATGGGTATTATAGAATATTTTTCCCGGATGAAGATAGATACCGCCAAAGAACTGATCCGGACGGAGCGCATGAATTTTACGCAGATTTCCGAGCAGCTCGGTTACACATCCATCCATTACTTCTCACGCCGTTTCAAAAAAGAAACCGGCATGACACCCTCTGACTACGCCTCTTCCATCAAAGCGATGGCTGAGGGTAAATTTTAAAAAAGGAGGCCTTTCGATTCATGAAACCAACTTTAACTTTCGGGACAGAAATATTTACCGCAAGTCCCCTTGGAACCGCCGCCAGTGTTCCCGACCTGAATCCTGATGCGAAGTTCCAATACGCCGCTTCACCTTTTCCTGACGAAGACGATGAAATCCGCGAGGGCTACGGAAGGCTTTACGCCTCATATCCTTACCGTCAGTACACTGGCTACAGACGCACCCTGGAAAACAAAGAGATGGCCACCGCCGTCCTGGAAAACGACTATTTAAAAGCAGTGTTCCTCCCCGGACTTGGCGGGCGGCTCTGGTCACTGACAGATAAAAAGACCGGCGAAAATCTTCTCTACACAAACGACGTCATCCGCCCCGGCAATCTCGCTTTCCGAAACGCCTGGGTAAGCGGCGGCGTGGAATGGAATATGGGCGTTATCGGCCACTCTCCTTTTACGATGGAGCAGATATTCACCGCAGAGCTTGAGGATGAACGCGGGCTGCCCATCCTGCGCATGTACGAGTACGAGCGCATCCGAAAGGCGACATACCAGATGGACTTCTGGCTTGAGGAGCCCAGCACGTTTTTACACTGCCGAATGAAGGTTTCCAACCAGACCGGACGGACGATACCTATGTACTGGTGGAGCAATATGGCCGCTCCGGAATATGAGGGCGGGCGCGTTATTGCCCCTGCAGCGGATGCATACACCATTCTTTCAGACGGCGTTCAGAAAGTCCCCGCTCCCTTTGCCGGAGATATTGACATAAGCTTTTATAAAGACATTCCGAATCAGATTGATTATTTTTTCAATATCCCGGAGGACGCGCCGAAATATATCGCAAACCTTAACAAAGACGGCTACGGACTTTTGCACATGTCCACCAGCCTCCTTAAGGGTCGCAAGCTGTTCTCCTGGGGAAACAATGAAGGCTCGGATAACTGGCAGGATTTTCTCACCGAGAATGCCGGCAGATACGTAGAAATTCAGGCCGGACTTGCAAAAACCCAGTACGGATGCGTCCCCATGGCACCTCACGGCGAATGGGAATGGCTGGAACTTTACGGCCCCATACATACCTCCCCCGCGGCTGCCTCCTCCCCTTACAAAGACACCAAAGCCGAAATAGACGCCATCGTGCGGCTTAACTTCCGGGAGCTTAACCCGGAACAGACCCTCGCCGATACAAAAGCACTCGCAGAAAAGAAAGGAAAACTTCTCTGCTCCGGCAGCGGATACGCGGCTTTTGAAAATACGATTCGGAAATTTTACAAAGAACCTGCTCTTCCTGGACACCTTGACTTCTCTGCACAGCCCGGCTCTCCTTCACTCGCAGAAGACTACAGGAAACTCGCAGAATTTGTAAAGACCGGCATCTTTCCGGAATATCCCATCACAGATGCTCCCCGCGATTTCCTGTCGGATGACGCACTGCATAACCGCCTTGCAGAGACTATAGAAACAAAGAACAAAAATAACTGGTACGCCCAGTACCAGCTTGGATTAAGTTTCTTTATAAAAGGGGATGCCCGTCGTGCCGAAGAATGCCTTCTCGCATCCAACGGCATTATAGAAAATCCGTGGGCGCTGCACGCCCTCGCTGTATTAGAATTACAATCTGGCAATGAAAAACAGACCGCCTCCTATATCGCAGCAGGCTATGCCTATAGAAAGCATGACCAGTCCTACGTGAAAGAGACCTGGAAAATCCTTCTTCTGTGCCACGCTTATGACACGGTGATCTCCATGTATGAATCGCTTCCAGAAGAATTCCAGGAGGAGAGCCGCATCCGATTTGGGTATCTGCAGGCGCTGTCCCATGCGGGACGAGAAACGGAAGTCCTCGACTATCTTGAGCATACGGACTTTGTTTTAGATGACCTGAGAGAAGGGGAGAAAGCTCTTAGCGAGCTGTGGCGCTCGGTGTATAAAAAAGTACATGGGAAAGACGGGGAACTGCCCCGGAGATATAATTTTGAATCGCTTTAGATAAAGAAATGTACGGGCAGAGCCGAAGTTTCCGGTTCTGCCCACATAAGTTTTCTGCTCACTGTACCTCTGCATACTCTTTCATCGTCTGAAAAATAACCCGTACAGAGACAGCCCCGGCGTCCTCATATCCCAACGTTCTTTCTCCCAGGAATTTCGCTCTTCCAAATTTCGCCACATAGTCTTTTGTTTTTTCCACACCTTCTTCCGCCGCCAATGCCGCAGCTTTTAGACTTTCTTCCAGTTCAGCACAAGCTTGCCTTTCCAGTGCAAGCACCGCTGGTTCCAACGCGTCCACCATGGTTTTATCGCCCAGTTGAGCTTTTCCTCTATGCTTTACTGCATCTAAAGAAGCTCTCATCATCTTTGCTAAAATATCCGAGTCTAAAATCTGTGCCGATGGAACATCACGAGCACCGCCCATAAACATAGAGCCAAAAATCACCCCAGACGCGCCGCCCATCGAGCCTATCATTTCCATTCCCATCGTCCGAAAAATGGTATTGATATCCGGAAACGGCCGTTTTGCTTCTAAAGCAGCTTTCGCTTTTTCCATCCCCCCTGCCATACCAGCCCCATGGTCACCGTCTCCAATTCTGCTGTCTACTTCTGCAAGATACTGTTTTTGTCCAATAATTGCGTCGCATACATGCAACATCATGTCTGTTGCCTGCTCAACTGTCATTTCTCGCATACTAATCAATCACTCCTCTTGGTAGACGATATTCAGTTCAAAAAGGGGCGTTGCACCAAGCCCATTTACCAGAACTGCAACTTCATCTTTCTTTGTTAATTGCAGTTCCTTTTTTAACTGTTCATACATTTTCTCAACAAGCGCATGAGCCGGCTGCATTTTGCTCCGCTCCACGCCAGGTTCTCCATGAATCCCAACACCGAACTCAATCTCATCTTCCCCAAGCTCAAACGTCGGCTTCTCATTTCCCGGCAAGCTTCCCGATGAAACAGCCAGTCCTGCACTTCTTACGTTATCTCTCGCCTTCTCCGCAATTCTGACGACCTCTTTCAAAGGAAGGCCCTCATCGCAAGCGGCCCCTGCCGTCTTAATAATAAATACATTGCCTGCGATTCCTCTGCGGTCTGTCTCCCTCTCTTTCGGTGCAGAAGTGCAATCGTCCCATACCCTGACCGTCGCAGTTTGAATGTTTTCAAACTCGCAAAGTTCCCCTGCCATGTCAAAATTCAGATTATCTCCCTCGTAATTTCCATAAAGAAACAGAATTCCTTTTCCCTGATTCACCGATTTTGCCGTCTCAAAGATTAAATTGGGATTTGGAGATGCAAACACATTGCCGCATGCAACCGCATCAGCCAAGCCCTTTCCGACAAATCCGCCAAACAACGGTTCATGTCCAGAGCCTCCGCCAATAACCAGCGTCACTTTCTCTCTCCTGAAATTTTTATAGCGATAAGCATTACAATTTCCAATTCTTTCATAATAGCGTCCATATGCCGCCAGCATACCGGATAACATCTCATCTACAGCCTTTGATGTATCTTCATTTATAATTTTTTTCATACGCAGCTCCTTTTCTAAAGATGATACTTCGCCATCAGCTTTTCAATTTCCCGAATATCGCCTTCTTCCAGCTTCACTTCTAAGGCTTTCGCAATATCCTCCACTTGGAATACCCTTCTCGCCCCTGATATGACATTGATATCCTCGCCCTGTGCATGCAGAAAAGCAATTGCCAGATGTGTACACGTACAATGATAATCCTCGCAAATCTTATTCAGTTCGTCTACAAAATCCAGAACTTCCTGAAAACGCCCTGGCTTCCAGAGCAGAGAATCTTCCCTGGCGTCTCCCGGCTGTATGACATAATCTCTCTTTACGTTGCCGGTCAAAAGTCCTCTCTCCAGCGGCATATATGCGTGAAACGACATTCCTTTCTCCCGGCACAGCGGAAGAATTTCTTTCTCTGCGTTTCTGTCCAGCATACTATAATGTCCCTGAATGATATCAATCTCACCGCAGGACGTATACGCCAGAATTTCCTCCGGCATCATATTGGAAGAGCCGATTGCACGGATTTTTCCTTCTTTCTTTAATTCCATAAGCGTCCCAACTGTCTCTTCCACCGGAGTCATCACAGGCGGACACGCCGGATTGTGCGTGTAGTAAATGTCAATATAATCCGTCCCCAGCCTCTTTAGACTTCGCTCAATCTCTGTTCGAATCGCACGGGCCGTTAAGTTTCTTGTCACGCGATGACCATCTTTTTCAAATCGAAAACTTCCTTCCTCATCGTCCCACCACAATCCGCATTTTGTAGAAATCACATACTGGGAACGATTCCCCGAAATAGCTTTTCCCACTATTTCCTCACTGTGTCCGAATCCGTAAACAGGAGCCGTATCAATGGTATTGATTCCAAGCTCCAACGCTCTGTGAATTGTCTTTATGGATTCCTCATCATCGGAATTGCGCCACCACGTGCCTCCTCCGATTCCCATAGCTCCAAGTGTGATCGCAGATGCCTTGACATCGGATTTTCCAATATTCATATATCTCATTTTTCTGCCTCCATCTCTATAAATGCCAATATCACTTCCAAAATAGCCATAACGCCGTAGGGAAGCCCTTTCTCATTTAAGCGAAATCCGCTGTTATGGGTTGGGAACACGGTTCCGTCCTCTTCCACCGTTCTTGCTCCTGCACGAAAATAAATCCCCTTCGTCGTCTTTAAATATTCCGAAAAATCTTCACACCCCATAACCGGCGGGTGTTCGAATACATTTTCTTCTCCAAAAGCATCTTTTAAAATTCTTTTTATTTTCCCTGCAAGCTCCTGCTCATTTGATAAAAGCGTACAGCCTTCTTCTATCTTCACGTTTACTCTGCAGCCAGTAGCTTTTTCAAGTCCTTCAGCGCTGTCACTGATGCGCTCTTTTAGAACTTCCCTGCTTTCTATGTCCAATGTACGAATCGTTCCGCCAATCATTACTTTATCTGGAAGACTATTATAGGTATTCCCGCCATGAATTTTCGTCACGCTCAAAACTGCGGACGAAGCAGGGTCCACACACCGAGGCACGAGTGTATTTAAAGCCTCTGCCATCCTTACCGCCGCCAGCACTGTATCATTCACCAGATACGGGAATGCAGCATGACCTTCTTTTCCTTCTATTGTTATATCAAACTTATCATTCGATGCAAAATTGGCGCCTGCATGAACGGAAAACTGCCCCGGATATTCATCAATACTATAATGAAGCCCAAAAATGTACTCAACGCCCTCAAGCGCTCCCTGCTCTACCATTCCCTTAGCGCCGCCCGGCTGGATTTCCTCAGAGGGCTGAAACAAAAAACGGATTTCTCCTCTCAGCTTCTCTCTCATTTCCGATAATATTTTCGCCGCCATAAGGAGGGAAGCCGTGTGGCCGTCATGACCACACGCATGCATGACTCCCCTGTGTTTTGAGCAGACCCTATGGGTATCATTCTCTTCAATCGGAAGTGCATCCATATCTGCACGAAAGGCAACACACCTGCCTTTTCTTCCCGTGTCTAAAATCCCAAGAACTCCTGTCGGTGTCAGCCGCTTCACATTCACTCCCGGAAAGCTTTTTAATCTTTCCGCCACAAATGCCGATGTTTTTCTCTCCTCAAAGCCAAGCTCCGGATATTCATGCAAATGATGAAACCATTGTGCCAGCTCTTCTTCTGCCACATACACCTTTTCCCTTATTTCTTTACCCATTCTTCTTCGCATCAAGGCGGAGCGTTCCGCCTGCCCCTACATTCTCATCTGGGTGTTCTTTAATGATCACAACGGTATTGACTTTCTTTTCTCCGAAAAACTGCTGCGTTGTCTCCTGGATTCCCTGCACCATATCACGCTTGTACTCCACTGGTTTTCCCGGCGCCGTATACACAAAGCAGGTCATCTGTCCGCATTCATGCGGAGTCTGTGCATATTCCGGAATCGGATATAGATAGACATCTCTCAAATCCTTAGGGAGACGGAAGGCCTTCACCGCTGCGTCCCCGATACGTTTCACAAATTCTCTGCTTTCCTCTTCCGTAAATAAAATACTTGTTGTAATAATCACTGTCGCCATAATCGCTTCCTCCTTTTAATAAATATCCGGCACCTCAAAAGATGGATTATCATATGTCATCTCGCCGCTCTGCAAATAATATCCAGAAGGAATCCTTGCACCGTCATATGTCTCTAACAGCCAATCCGCAAATTCCTTTGTGCACGCAGCATCATAGATATCTTTCATGTACTCTGCATCTTCATTTTCTTTCAGCGTACACAGTCCCTGGCCGCTGATATCCACACATGCCTGATCTGATTCTGTCGCAAGAATTGTACACGCTTTCTGTGTCTCTTCATCCATCTGGTTAAACGTCATCGCCGGCATTGTCTCCGCATCCAAATCCGGCAATGCTCCCACACGGCTTCTCGCATCAATCTCTTTGATCTCCAGATTCTTCGGATTTTGGGTGACATCCAGGGCAGACGGATTTTCCGCTTCTTTATCTACCGTAATCAATCCCGCTTCTTCCAGGAGGTTTAATTCCCGTCCTCTGTTTGAATTATCATTTGCGACCGCGACAATCGCTTCTTTCGGAATCTCTTCGATCGATTCATATTTCTCGCTGATAATATAAACGGGACTGTTCGTAATCTGATCCGCATAATAAATCAGATCACTGCCATAGCTTTCATTATAAGACGCCAGATAAGGAATATTTGCAATATAGTTCAGATCATTTGATCCCTCTGCTGCCGCCTGCATAATGCTGACTGTCTCTGAATAAACCTGTGCAGTAATTTCATATTTATCCGAAAGCTGGTCCGCAATCCAGTTAATAATTTCTTCGTCCCTTGCCAGAACGCCAACTGTAATTTTCTGTTTCTCTTCGGTCTCCTGCTCAGCGCTTTCTTTCTGTCCGCATGCCGCCATGGATAATACCATCACCATACACATTGCCGCCGCCAAAAATCTTTTCATTTTCTTCATGTTCCTTCCTCCTATTTCACTTTTTCATAAATTTTATTGCCAACCCACTGGATGATCTGAACCATGATGATCAGTACAACTACGGTGCTGTACATTACCAGATCGTCAAAGTTCTGATATCCGTAGGTAAGCGCTACTGCTCCGAGTCCTCCTGCCCCGACAACACCCGCCATGGCCGTATATCCAAGTACGTTTACTACCGCCATTGTCATATTGGTCACTGCAGAAGGGACTGCCTCTTTTATAATAATGTAATAAGTAATCTGAAAATCATTCGCCCCGAAAGATCTTGCCGCCTCAATCAATGCCGGGTTTACTTCCTTGAAGCTGCTTTCCAAAAGTCTTGCCACCATCGGGGACGCCGCAATCGTGATTCCAAAAATCGCTGCATTTGTCCCGATTACCGTTCCGCACACTGCTCTTGTGAGAGGAATGATCGCGATGATCAGAATCAAAAACGGAACGCTCCTCAACACATTGATAATCGTGCTTACAATTCCATATACGATTTTGTTGGGTCTAAGCCCTCTGGAATCTGTTGTCACTAATAGAATCGCAAATACCAAACCAATCACAAAGCATGCCGCACAGGATACAAGATGCATGACTATCGTTTCTTTTAATCCTGGAAAAATGATACTGTTAAACAACCTATCCATACTCATGCTCATAAAAATCCCCCCTTCTTTACACCAGCCGCCAGTCCGCATTCTTTGTTTCCAGGAATTTCTTCACTGCTTCCCAGTCTGATTCTTCAAACTCCACGACCAGATTCCCGGCAATGTCATCTCTATACTTGTCCATGCCTCCCCAGACAATATCAAAAGGAACCTTTACAGCGAGCGCCATCTCGGAAATTACATTTTCTCCATCTTTCCCTTGCGCACTCTTTAGAATTTCCACATACACTTTTCCTTCTTTTTTGGGGAATTCCACACTTTGCCCTAAAAGCTCCGCTAAAGATTCCGGATGATTTAAGAAAATATCTTTCACTTCACCGCTGATCGTCAATTTCCCCTGGCTTAATATGGACATCTTGCTACACACATTTTTTACAACCTCCATCTGATGGGTTACTACTACTATCGTAATATTGGATTCCCTGTTAATCTTTTTCAGCAGTTCTAAAATAGACTGAGTGATATTGGGGTCAAGTGCGGAGGTCGCCTCATCGCAGAGCAGGATCCTCGGCTCTAACGCCATCGCTCTTGCAATTGCCACTCTCTGTTTCTGCCCTCCGGACAGTTCTCTTGGAAGAGCCTTTGTTCTGTCTGCAAGCCCTACTAATTCCAGATTTTCCATTGCTTTTTCCAGCATCTTTTTCTTATCATATTTCAGACACCGCATAGGAAGGCAGACATTGTCTAATACATTCATTCTCTCAAGCAGGGAAAACTGTTGAAATATCATACCAATCGTCGATCTGAACTCTCTTAATTTTTTTCCATTCAATGTCTGTATATTTACTCCGTCCACCTTGAGACTTCCCTTCTCAAAAGGGAGCAAGCCATTGATACAACGCAGAAGCGTAGACTTTCCAGCTCCGCTTACTCCTACAAGGCCATAAATGTCCCCGTCTTTGATTTCTATATTGATTCCCTGCAAGACCGGAGTGTTTCCAAATTGTTTATAGAGGTCTTTTATTTCAATCAACGTGCTCCACTCCCTTCTTTATCCTCTTGTCTTACTGTACCCGCACTCTTCAGCCACTTCATAGATCAGGCGATTTAGATAAGAGCCTCCCGGTTTAAGCGTACAGCCCGGTGCAAAGATAAAACGATTGCTCCCATTTTCTCTGACTGCCTCTTGGTAGCGCTCTGTAATGCGACGTTTTACTTCTTCCCGATCATTGGTCCCACTCACAAAATCCCTATCCTGGTCAATGCCGGCCGCAATCATTTGATTCGTCTCACTTTTCACCTTTTGAATCGTTGTAATCTCTTCCTTAGGAGTTTCCCCCGGGCAACTCTCCCAGTTGAGGAATTGTATCTGCTCGCAATCGTAATATCTTTCAATCCGAAGTCCGGCATTTCCATGAACGTGTGCCATATTGAACCAAGTATTTCCCTTACAGTGCTCTAATATTCTATTTTCATAAGGGACGCAAAACTCTTCATATTGTTCTTCCGTAATAATCCGTTTCATAGAATACTGGTTAGCCAGAAAAATGCCGTCAATCCCTTCCTCGAACAATTCGTCCAAATAATTCAGATTCGTCTGGGTCATTGCTTCCAGCGCTTTATGTAAAGCTTCCGGCGCTTCTTTCATCAACCTTTTTACCGGTTCGGGATTCAGAGACCCTGCACATTCCTGAACCGCTGTGAGAGGATTGAAGATGGTCGCCAAAATCGGGATTCTGTCTCTATAATAATCTTTCAGGATTTTTACTGCCTCTATCTCCCTTGCAAATACTGGGTTTTCCGCTCCAAGCACAGGAAGTTCTTCCGCATCTTTTTCAGTTACGATCGGATACTTATGAATCGTTCCGTACCATCTTGTGAGTTCTGTGGAAAACTCAATATCCCCTCCATAAGCTGCCGTATAATAATGACCATTCGTCATCAGCTTAATAAAATCCCAGTGGTTAAAATCTGTGGACATTATCGTTTCTCTCGTATAATCCCCCACGTTTCTATCCACCAGGGGCATATGATACCACCCTCCGATTGGTGTCCGGTCAATCGGTCTGTTCTCAATCAGCGCCTTAATTCTTTCTGTTCCATTCATACTGCTGTACCTCCGTTTTATATATTAAAGATTGTACTTTTCCAACCAGCGATAAAGAGTCGCTCTCCCGATTCCAAGTTCCTTCGCTATTTCTTTTTTGGTTTTCCCACTATACAGAAGCAGTTCTCTGACCCGCTCCTCCTGCTCGTCGTCTGTACCGCCAAGCCCCTTGTATCCATATTTGAACTGTACTCGTTTCACATTGTCCAGCGTAATGATAGCTCCGTTTTGTTCAATCACCAGAAGCTCCGCGAACCTCTTCATCGAGTATATTCCATCTTCCCATCTGCATGTTTCCAAATATGACAGAGCTTCCTCTTTTACCTTAATTCCGGTTTTGTTATAAATATTTGCATAGCCCGCAATATATTGTTCAATATAACACCTAATGTCCTGCGGCTCTTCTGCCTCCAGAATCCGAATCCAGTTTCTTGTAATGTAGTAAAATAATTTATCTGAAAACAGTTTCCTGTCCATAAGCTCTTTGACGTTCTGTTTGGCTGTTGCGATTACCCGGATACTCGACCCTACTCTTCCCTGCATTTGATTTTTCGTCAGGTACTCTGCAAGCCGGTTTTGCAGATAAAGCGGAAGCTGATCTATGGAATACAGACAGATTGCACGTCCCTTTGCCATCTCTACACCACTGCACGACCTCAAAATTCCGCCGAACAACTCCTGCCTCACAATTGTTTCATCCTCGCCGCATTCTATCTCCAACATTCCTTTCCCGTCTGCCGCATATCGAAAAAGGTATCTCTTCGCCAGTTCATCATTTCGGCGTTTCTGCTTTCCTTCAATCAAGATAGAGAGTTCATTATCTATCGCCCGAAGCGCAATCTGTTTGGCTTCTCTCATACACGGAGCAATGCCAAACTCTTCCTCAATCCACTGCTTCAAATCATACATTTTGGACTGCCGCTTCTGAATCATCTCCACACAGACATCCTCAAACACATACAGATAGTTTTCCTGCCCTTCCACTTCTTTCATATTCTGTACAAAAGTAAGCTTCACACTCCCATTTGTCGGCTTCTGAAATACCGCTCCCACACTGTATCCCTGTTCGCCCTGTCTCTTTTTATGACTCGCTTCATCAAATACGGTCTCTATATTTTTCCCGATTTCCGGCGCTCCTTTCCTGAAAACATCCTGAAATCTGCGGTTGAAGAAAAGTAATCTTTTCTGCTCGTCTACGTAAGCAACTGCCTCTTTCATGTAATTTAAAAGTTCATTGATCAAAGCCGGCTGCTTCTCCAGGCGCTTCTTATAATCCTGATTACTGATTTTGGTTCCCAGCATCTGTGCGGCTTTTTCAAGAAAACATACCGCATTATTTAAAAACTCTTTTCCACTTTCTTTTGTTTCTCTTTTTGTGAGAATTGCAATCACACCGATACATTCTGAAAATGACTTGATCGGAACACCTACGATACTCTTTATCTCACACTCTTCAAACTGCGGGCAGCGGATACACTCCTCAAACTCCCGCTTATCCTCTACAACCCGAACTTCTCCTGTTACAATCACACTTCCGACAACCGAATTGACCTGTACATCTATCGGTTTCTTTTCATATTCAAAGGTATTGACCAGGCTATTCAAATGCTTATCTACCACGGTGACGTCCGCACACAGCAAACGCTTCATCATATATGCAATTGTCTCTACTTCCTGATTGAGTTCCATTAATTCCATCAGCGCCTCTCCTTTGATGCTCTTTAATGTCCCAGCATAATCTGCAATATCTCTTTATCGGTTCCCCACATTCCTTTTGTCTTCTGATTTACCGCAATCAGATTGGATAAACACAGTGCACGATACATCTTTTCTCTGGAAATTCCCATCTCATTTGCGTAGATAACAATGGGAATCGATACTGTCATACCTTGATTTCCGCTGCCGCTGTTAATTACCACAGGCATAGGGCAGCCGTTCATTCTTGCATCGCTTCCCGCTGCCGAACAGATATGGACATAAATATCTCTTCTGCATCTAACATATTTTTCCTCTTTCTTTCCTGTAGTATTCATCTCTCTGCTGATCTTTCCGACAGACGCTCCCCATTCATGCTCCAAACCTTCTTCGGCAATGGCAGTATTACATCTTATCCTTTCATACCGCATGTCTCAGGAACTGTCACAGCTTCGACATTTTTTATGATGTTTCCCGAACACGCTATCTCATACCGTTCCGGTTTTTGTCCCAAAAGTCTCACCGCATAAGATGCTCCAAATGCAATCGCGATAGGTTCCGTGCAGCCAAGCGCCTTCTGAAGCTCCTCTTTTAACAGGTTTGTATAACAAATCATTTCCCTACGTCCCTTTTCATGTTTTATTTCTCTCAGAATACAAATATATTTTTTCTTTTGTCGCTTTTTCTTGTTTCTTTACGTTTAAAATACAGTTAATTGTATTATATGTCAATTATTTTTGGACATTTTATTTCTTTTGTCTCACATTTGTCTCATTTGTGTCTCATTTGTGTCTCATTTCCATGTACTACCAGTTGGATAAAACAAAGAAATATGGGGGATTGCGTTTTGAACGAAAAAAGGCAGAACCGAAGTTTCCGGTTCTGCCCACATGCAGTTATTCATAGTTTTCTTTTTTCTTTCCATATCGCAACGAGCCTGATAACAGTTACACCAAATAGACCGCAGGTCGTGACAGATATAAAATGCAATTTTGATTCTACGCTAATTTCACGAAGAAACGGTAATACAAATATAACAATCATCTGGAACAAGAGCATAACTATTGTATAGCTAAAATTGTCTTTGACAATATTGCGGTTAGAATCATTTTTCCTCATATCAATTCCTCCTGCTTAGATATTTTTCACCAAACCATATCATTACAGTCTGATGATTCTTTCATGACGGCGTTTCAAACACCCGCCGGATATCTTTTTACATTCACATCTTATTTTATTTTGCAGGCTCTTCAAGTTCCCGGAGTTTTTCATACGCACCCTGCTTTTCATAGATTCTCATGATGCATTCCCGGGTTTCCAACGCATCCGGGTGCTCTCTGTCCAGCACATTTTCGCGTATGCGTAATGCCAGTTTATACATTTCTTCTGCTTTTTCGTACTTTTCAGTCTCTTCATACAGTTCACCCCGCATCTGATAAATCTTCGCCATCTCCAAATGCTCTGTGTCAAACAATTTTCTCCCAAGCCTTTGAGCCGCCACTAAATACAGCTCTGCATAATAATATAAATATCTATGTCTTGCTCTCCGCGCCTGTTCAATCAAGTACTCTGTCCTTACCAGTACAAGCTTTGGTTCTTCTATCCGCAATTCCAAATCCGCACACAACGCCGCATAATCCAGAATTATTTCCTCCTGGATATTCCTGCCTTTTTCCTCTGCCATCAAATGAACATCTGTCGGCTTTCCCTTGCCGCTGTCGAGCAGTATCCTCATCTTAAGAAACGAGTAAAAATCACATGCTTTGGATGCCAGCGAATCATCCCCCCATGCCGTTGTAAAAAAAATCAAGTTCTTTCGCATCCCTGCCAGCATATCCCGGCTAAAATTCAGCCGCTTATAGTCTTCATCATGCTGCATTGCATACTGAAAATTAAAAACCAGCAGCGTCTCCATCTCCTGTAAAGAATCGCCCCATTCTTTCAGGTCTCTGAACTTGTAAGTTCCGGAATGCTCCTTACAATCATAGATCCCGGTCCGCCTGTCAGCAAAATACGCCATGACCTCCTTTTGTTTCGGCTCTCCTGCCACCGCCAGAAACAAGCCTTCCTCCGACTGGCTGAAGATCCATTCTAATGTCCCGTAACCATCGTTCTTATCTTCCTGCATCACTGATCAACCCCTGTTCCTTAAAAAACCGCGCAATCAGCGGATGTATATTGTGCCAGCGTTTCCCGTTATATTCAAGAACTGCCGATGCCTGCAACATTTTTAAGAGCATTTCCTTATCTTCTATCATCTCTTTATTTCCGTTGTAAATATTCAGCAGAAATCCGTAGTCATTCTTTTCTATCCTCCTGGTCAGGGAAGTTTCCAGCTCCGACAATGCCCTCTGTGCATCCTCCGCCGAGATTACCTCGCTGTTTCTCCGCTCCGCCCTTTTTGCCGAAGTATTGATTGCATGGAACAAATCCCTTAAAGAACCGCCTGTATAATGAATCAGCTCTTCCAGCACACCATCCTCGAAAATATCAAGACATGCCCTTTTAACAACAATCTCCCGCACACTCTCAATTCCTTCACAAAACGGCTCCCCCTTCATAGTCTCAATCTTGATCATAGGCAGCGTCTTTACTTCAAAATATGCCTCCAGTGCGGAAAATCTCTTATCATAGGAAAGCCCCACCGGGAATGTATATACAACAGGAAATGACATACCCGTAAGGATTGCCACATAATTATAAAATACTTTCCACGCATCCTCCGGATTCAGCTTATCCAAATCTTCAAATATAATAATCGGATATTTTCCCCCGTTATTCCCGGCTATCGTCTCCGCAACCTGATTTAACAGTTTCACCCATTCGCTGGAACGTACCATCATCTTTTTACGGTACTCATTTCTTGTCTCTTCATTATACTTCAAATCTGCCTTTATCTTCATAAAGACATTTAATATTCTGGCCAAAATCCCTGAAGTGCCTGCCTCTATCCCACTTTCGGCGTTTACTTCCTCTATTCTCTGAGATATACTTATCTCCGTGCCTTCATCCCAAAACCTCACAATCGACGCAAGCACATCCTCATGAATCGAACCCCCTGATTCCTGCGCCATCTCCATCAGCGCCTCCCCCATCAGGATAAACAGATCCGAATAAACAACATTAAATAAATCCAGATCCATCCCGCAGGAAACCGTCCTGACCATATAACCCTCATCCCGAAGCCTCTGTGACATCCGGTTAAGCTCCGTACTCTTTCCGCAGCCCCTGTGCCCAAGCAGCAAAAACGCTTTGTCATTCCCCCGCCCGCAGCAGGAATCAAAAATATCTTCTATAGGAGAGCTGTATTTGTCATTCATCCGGTATTCCATCGTACCTTCGCAATAAAACTGTTCCATCTGCTCAGCCTTCAGCGGTTCAGGCGAAAATGCATTTATCACTTCTGAAATCTTTTCCGCATACCTCATCGGTTCCCCTCCTGTAAACATATTTTTCAATCACTTAATCTCTTCGATATGATAATCGTCCTGACAGCTCCGCCCTTCATTTTTAATAAGCGCAAATGCTCATCATAAGCTTTCATGTTGTTTTCCCGCAATATCTGCCCGATATTCTGCTGCTTGGAACAATCCGCTCCCTCACCCACCTCATGCTCCAATCCGCGCCGATATGCCGGATACCGCGTTTTGCAAAAGAGACATCATAAAAGGAACCTCCCGTTCCGAGACATCCTTTGGGTTATCAATAGAAAACTCTTTCCATATCATTTCCCATATTTTCTCAATATGGGCATCTGTCAGATCATGGTTTAACCCTGCGACTCCTTTTTATAATTCAAGACTCCCGCCAGTATTTTGAAACATACTCCCTTGCCTCATCAACAGACAGGGAACATTTCTGTACAAGCTTTTGCACCGCAGTATCCGATGGGCTATCAAGTTCCTGACAAAGTTCTATAATATTTATAATACCTGACAGTTGTTCGTTTTTTAACTGCCGGCTCGTATGGTCTAACTCTTGATGGGCATGACTTAACTCTTGATGGGCATGATCCAGCTCATCCTGCATCTCATCAATCATCAATTGTACCGTGTTTCGGTCCAGCTCCCTCAGTTCTTCAGAAAACATGCTCATCACCTCTTCAATATTCAGGCAGATATTATAAATCTGTTCATATATGGCTTTGAAGTCTGGATATTTCCTGATGATCGTGATGATTGCCTCCGGTTCATCCATGCACATGAATGCAAGCCAGGCCTCAAGCCGATTATTGATTTTTACAGTACCATCTTTATTGTGATTGATTTCCCGAAAGATGTCAAGAGGAACGAACAGATACTTTTGCAGGAGGCTCATTTTCAGTCCGGTGTCGGAAACTTGTTCAAAATAGTGCAGATATGTGTCCGGGAATTGGCGGAAATCAGCAGGACTTTTTTCGAAAAGAACAATCGTGTAGACATGTTTGATATCCTTATAAGTAAATTTCTCTTTTTTCCGGCTGCGTACCCGCTTATACTGCCTGAGCAGGAGGTCGGCAGAATAGCAGGCGCTGCGTTCTCCCGGAAAGCGATAGCCGATTTTCTGGATTTCTAAGTTGGCGATGCTGCCGTCTTCTAATTGAACGACAATATCCATGATGACCAGGGAAGATTCATCTGCAAGCCTCGTGCTGTCATTTGGCAGGACTTCCAGGATGCGTACTTCCTGACCCAAGAGCAGAGACAAAAGCTCGTCCACCCGTTCCGGAGTATATTCCGGACTGAGTACTTCTTTGCTGATAAAGTCGTACATTGTCTTTACACCCTTGACGCCTGTACAGAAATTCAAAAACTCCAGTCTCTGTTTTTCTGTCCAGCGGCAAAACATCGTTTTTAAGTCTTCTCTGCCCTCGATGATTTCCATGACCTCTTCTGCCGTCCGAATCATAGGGAAATACTGCTGCAATTTGTTTTTCATAGATAAAATGCTCCTTTCTGTTGCGTTGTTGTGGAATCTGAGCATCGAAGATTTCTAAAAAGAATCAAGAAAATAGAATGGCATCCGCCATAGAAAAAATTAGAAATATAATGCCCTAAAAGCATTGTAGCATAAGTACAGCGGGATTTCCACAGAAAATTTGGCACGGGAAGACTTTTAGGAAGACTTGCGTTACTGTTCACACAGTACTTTGCATTTACTGCAAAGTACGTAAGAAAGTGATTCAGGAGTGAGCAAATCCCATTCACGAAGTGAATTTTTGATGGATTTGCGAAGGTTACTGAGAACGGAGTGAACAGTAACAGACTTGCGCGTGAGAACTCTGTTCGCTATAAAATTACCATAAACACCGGCAGCGTCACGATTGACAGCAGCGTTGACACGAATATCGTCTGGGATGCGAGCTCCGGGCTGCAGTCATATTTATCCGCCAGTATCGCCGTCGTGCTCGCCATAGGCATCGCGCTCAAAAGCACCATCGTACTGCACAGCACGCTGTCGATGCCAAGCAGTCTCAGCACACCCAGAATCAGCAGCGGGTACGCCAAAAGCCGGAGCGCACAGTAGTACAGCACATCCCGGGTAAACATCCGCCGGATATCCGACTCCGCCAGCATCGCCCCGATGGCGAGCATGGAGACGGGAACCATACATTTGCTGATTCCTTCCAAAGTATTTTCAAGAAACACCGGGAATCTTACCTGAGACACCATCAAAAGCACCCCTAGAAAAACCGCAATGATGCACGGATGTTTCACAAGCTTTTTATATGCCTCCTTGCGGTCTACATGGGTAAAAAGGGCAAGCCCCGACGACCACATGGTAAGGCGCACCGGAATCTGAAAAAAGGACGTATAAAGCACACCCACCGCGCCGTAGAGGGAGTGGATGATGGGAATTCCGATAAAGCTGGAATTGGAGACAATCATTCCGTATGTAAATATCCTGCTCTTCTCCTTCGGGCAGCGAAGAAAGCAGTATTTTGCAAAAAGTATGCTGAACATCTGAATCCCGAGGGAAATCAAAAATGCTCCGGAACAATTTTTGATAAATTGTTCCGAAACATTCATCTCACCCATAAATGAACTGATAATATTACAGGGGAGTATCAGATTCACCGTGATATCCGACAGGCATTTCTGCCCCTCTTTCGTGATAATCCCTGTTTTTTTCAGCGTAAGCCCGATCATGATCAGCAAAAACAATGTAAGCTGCAGATGTACCATCTGGGTAAAAAGCGTCATTTTTCCTCAAACCTTAATCACTTCAAAATTTAACTTTAATCCTAACTGTTATACCTCTGCTTGTCAAGTTCTTTCTCTTTTGCATTTACGATTACGTTCACTGCCGCGTCGCCGATGACGTTAAGAGGCAAAAGCGCCATCTCAACCGGACGGTTGATTGCCACGATGAGGGCGTAACCGATGAGACATGCATCCGTCGTCCAGCCCATACCGGAAAGTACGGTGAATATCATCGTCGTTCCGGCAATCGGGATTGCCGGGGTTCCTGCTGCCGCACAGATGGAAAGGAATGCCATAACGATCATGTTCGCCGGAGTAACGTCGATTCCTGCGCTGGTGGCGATAAACGTAACTGCAAACATATGCATGACCGTTGTTCCGTTCATATTGATGGTCATGCCGGTCGGAAGTACAAAGCTTGTAATCTCCTTGCTGCAGCCAAGCTCGTCGATACAGGTCCTCGTGTTCAGCGGGAGACATGCCGCGGAGGAGTTGGTGGAGAACCCGAAGATGCCGACTTTCGCAATCTTCTTGATAAACTTCACCGGATTTTCCTTTGTCGTAATCCAGATTCCCAGCGGATAGAGGGTTACCACAAGGAGGAACAGGGTAAGCATCGCGGATACCACATACGCTGCTACCGGAGCTAAGTACTCCACGCCGTAGATTGCAAATGTTCTGGAAATCAGGCAGAAGATTGCGACCGGCCCGATTTTATTGATTAAAAATGTGAGCCACATATTGATGACTTCGCTTAAGTTCTCCAGCACCTTCTTAAGCGGCTCCCCCCGCTCGCCCATCTGGTTTAAGCAAAGCCCGAGGATGATTGCTACGACTACGATTGCAAGGATGCTGTTATTCGTGCTCGCCGCGTCCGTGATGTTGGACGGAACCGCATTTACCACAACCGCCAGCGGGTTAAATGCGTCAATCGTCGCCGCCTCCGCAACTCCCTCGCTGGGAAGTGTGACGTTGAATGCGCCCAGGGATTTCACGATGTACGCGATGGTACAGCCAAGGGCCGCGCCGCACACATAGAATCCGAAGAATCCCGCAAGCGTCGTTCCCGCAATCCGCCCAAGCTTTGTAGAATTGGAGATACTACACATGGCAAGGCTCAAGGAAACCAGTACCAACGGCACGATGGCAAGCTGCAGCCCCTTCATGAAAATCTGTCCGACGATGTAGAAAATACCGATTGCGCCCACACCTTCCGGAACCGTGATGTCCTGGAAGAGCAGCTTGTTCACGATGACCCAGCCATCCTCAGAGATAACATTTTCCCTGAGGAACAGGAACAAAAGCCCTACGGCAAGACCGCCCACAAGGGCAATCATCATTTTCTTCACTACGGACATCGGCTCTTTTTTGTTCGTTTCATTGCTCATTTTACTTCACTCCTTCGTATTTTTATAAATCAATCACCTCTAAAGGTGTTTAATCTCGATTCCCTCTTCTGCAAATGCCTTTCGTATCCTCTGCACAAACGCCAGTGCCTTCGGCCCGTCTCCGTGTACGCAGAGGGTGTCTCCCTTGATGTCAAGCTCCTTGCCGCTTAAGGCTGTCACTTTTCCTTCCTTGATCATCCGGATGCAGCGGGCAATGGCAACATCCTCATCGGTAATCATGGAGCCTTCCATCTTCCGCGGAACCAAAGACAAATCGTCCATGTACGCCCGGTCTGCAAATATCTCCGACGCCGTCCGAAGGCCTTTGCTCTCCGCAATCTGCCCCAGCACTGCCCCGGCGCAGTAATACACAATCAGGTCTTTGTCAAAATCCGTAATCGCCTCCACGATCGCCGAGGAAATCTCCTCGTCATACTGGCACTGGTTCCCCATCGCCCCATGGGGTGCCACATGCTGCAGTTTCATGCCGTAGCTCTTTGTAAATGCCGCCAGCGCGCCGATCTGGTATTTCACATAATTTTTCACTTCCTGGTAGGAAAGCACCATCTTCCTGCGCCCGAATCCCATCAAGTCCGGGTAGCCCGGGTGCGCGCCCACCATCACGCCGCGCTCCTTCGCCATGCCCACAACCTTGTCCATGACCATCGGGTCTCCCGCGTGCCATCCGCAGGCAACATTTGCCGTCGTCACATACTGGATAATCTCCGCGTCGCCGCCCAGCTTGTACGCGCCAAAGCTTTCGCCCATATCGCTGTTCAAATCAACACTGTACATCTTTGTTTCTCCTTTCGTCTTTTGATTTTTTATTTATTCACCACGTTCTGCGGCTCGCCCTCAACAAAGCATCTGAGATTATCCGCCGCGATATCCATAAGCCTCTGGCGTGACTCCTTCGGCGCCCACGCGATATGAGGCGTGATGATCATATTTTTCGCATCAAGGAGCGGGTTGTCCATCTGAATCGGCTCCGTGGATACGACATCTACTGCCGCCCCTGCCACTTTTCCGCTGTTCAGCGCATCCCGCAGGTCTTCCTCCACGATAAGCGGGCCTCTGGAATCATTGATGATCATTACCCCGTCCTTCATCTTCGCGATGGTATCTTTATTGATGATTCCTTCCGTCTCCGGGAACAGCGGGCAGTGGAGGGAAATCACATCCGACTCCGCAAGCAGTGTATCAAGGTCTGCATAATGGCAGGTCTCGCTCTCAAGCTCCGGACGCTTGAACGCGTCGTAGGCAAGAACCTTCATTCCAAGAGCCTGTGCAATCTTCCCTGTATCCTGTCCGATGCGCCCGAACCCGATGATTCCCATGGTCTTTCCCGCAAGCTCCACAAGGGGATGATTCCAGAAACACCAGTCCGCATTGTTGGTCCAGTCGCCTTTCTTCACACAGTCCGAATGCTCGCCGATGTGGTGGCACAGCTCCAGGAGCAGCGCAATCGCATACTGGGAAACTGCTGCCGTTCCGTAAGTCGGGATGTTGGAAACCGGAATATTTCTCTCCTTCGCCGCCGCGATATCCACGATGTTGTAGCCCGTCGCCAGCACGCCCACGAATTTGATATTCGGGCAGGCCTCGAAAGTCTCCTTCGTCAGCGGCGTCTTGTTGGTATAGACTGCCTCCGCGTCGCCAATCCTTGACACAATGTCCTCTTCCTTCGTCCGCTCATAAACAGTGACCTCTCCGAACTTCTCCATACCCTCCCAGCTAATGTCGCCCGGGTTCAATGTGTAACCATCCAGTACTACGATTTTCATATTTTGCTTACCTCCATATATAAACCTGAATTATTCACGGAACAGTATCTGAACTGATAACTGTACCATGAATCTGAAAATTGATCCTTGTAGCCATAACATCACTCAATTAACCCGTCAAAAGGGCATAAAATCCCCGTGACAGAGTTCA